>UEXM01000296.1_pt1 | contig 55411 bp, 40 predicted proteins | sample 1796661 | NCBI WGS metagenome assembly UEXM01 (sample SAMEA4772469, study PRJEB27181) | metagenome | reverse complement strand
CTGTGGAAAGTGCTGTGGAAACTTCTGACTGGCTGGAGGCAATTGTTGCTGTGAGGCTTGATAAAAGCGAACCTTCTGCCGCCTCTGCACTTGCCGGTGCTGAAGCTACTGCTAGTGACCTAGTAGCGATTGCAGATGCAAGGCTTGACTCAAGGGAGCCTTCTGCCGCTACTGCTCTTGCAAGCTCTGTTGAAATGTCTGCCTGGCGAGCAGCGGTTGCTGCCGTGAGGCTTGACTCAAGTGAAGCTTCTGCCGCCTCTGCACTTGCCTGTGCTGAATCTACTGCTAGTGACCTAGTAGCGATTGCAGATGTAAGGCTTGATTCAATTGATGAATCTGCGGCGACGAAGGCTGCGTGCTCTGTCGAGCGGTCTGCCTCTTGGCTTGCCAAACGAGTTTCAAGTGAAGTGACGTCTGTTGAGTTACCAAACTTCTTCCAAGCACCCGATGTGTTATGCCAAATATAAAAGTGTGTCAAATACTTGACAATGCGACCTTCTTCATAGTCGCCTGTTGAACCGTCGGCTGGTGCCGTTTCAAAGATTTCAATCTGAAAGTCTTCCACCGATGCGTTTAAAATATTTATTCTACTCAAAATTTTATCCTCCTAAAATAATGTTAAATGTGCAAGTATTCGTGACTCTGCACTATAAAATTTGAGTTAAGATGGACAAGAGAAACCTCTCCCACCTGCCTTTATTTAGGCTACAGAAAAAGATAAAGAATAGGTTTTTTTTAGGATTGGTGATTTAGGTTTTGAGAGGGTAAAAAAAGTTTTAATGAACGATGATGATGCTGTAACTTTCTTGCGAAGTAACCTCGCCGAAGTAGAAAACGACGTCATTCGAGCTTCTCGTAAATGGAATAACAATATTGTTCTTATTCGAGTCAATTATTTGAACAACATAATCAGAAGCACCCAAGTTGTGTGCGAGTGTTTCAAAAACATTAGAGCCAACATTGGCTGTTATGGTGTAGGACTTTATCTCTGGCAATAAAGATGACGAAGCAGCAATGGCTTCAATAACAGCGTTTGAAATGGCAGTTTCTATTGCAGTGTCGTTGCCTCCTGACACTAACGCTGTATAGGTTGTGTTATTTGAAACATCGCCAAAATAAAAGACAGTGTTGTTTTCGCTGCGAGTAAAAGGAACTACAATATTGTTTCCTGACGAGTCAAACAATTGAATAAGATAGTTGGTTGTTCCAAGGTTGTGGGTAAGTGTGGTGAAAACGTCCGTTCCAGCAGCGGCGGTAATTGAGTGAGCAGTTACTTCTGAAACTGAAGTTCCACTTCCTCCTCCGCCAGTGCCTACGGCTGCTGTTACGTCGGCGGTAATAGACTCAAGCAAGTCTTCTGAAATAGAAGTTGCCAAGCCGATGGTGCCTCCTGACGATTTACCACTTGAGCGACCGCCTGGTCCAGACTTACCCGACATTGCTTTATCCTACGCCGCTGCCTTTGCCCCAAATCTTGCGAAGGCTTCTCTCGTCACCAACTGCTGGGATAATGACTGAATTAGGCTCTCTGTCTGCTTGTGAGCTTCCTGAATTAGGCTCAAAGTCAAGAACGCCTGTGATAAGGATTGAAAGTGCGTCAGTGGTGGCAGAAGCAGCACCTACCGTGAGTGCTGAACCACCTGTGAAGACATCATCGTTCAAGAACCTTTGAATTAAAATGAAAACAACCTTTGTTCTCGAATTGATTGTTGCTGTCTCACCTTGCTTTATTTCAATGTAGTTGCCGTTTTGGATGGGTTGAGCAATAACAGGGTCCGCTGCATCATCAGCATTGACATCCTGACCTGGAGCCGTAAGCATTACTTTTGCTCTCACAAGTCCTGCGCCTGCTGCTTCTTTAGTTCCGCCTACGACAGTTTCTTCCATGAGAATCTGAACGCTTCGAATGGTCGTTGGAAATTCTACCATAAGCAATTCTCCGTCTTCGCCTGCTGCTCCAGCATTCCAAGCTTTTGAATTACCAGCATCGCCACTGAAATCGATATCACCAGCGGCTGTGATTTTACAAGTAAGCCCGTCGGTGCCTGGTGCCTCTGGGTCTGACAAAGCTCTTGGTATGCCGCCTACACCATCGGTGCCTCCGACGTTGCCATTGATTCTAACAACTCTTTTAAAGAAGGGTTTTCCTGCTTGGAGTTGGGTCGCTGCCATGCCACCAAGGATATAATTTCTTGCCATTGTAAAAGTCCTCTTTTATAAACTAAGAATAAATAGTTATTCGTTTCTGTTTTGTCGTTGTCTTTTTCTCTTGCGAGCCTCATCAGCAAACCTGCGACGTTCTGCCTCGATTTTCTTATACTTCTTGCGAAGTGATTTCTTTGGTGTGTTTCTGCACTCGGCAGTTCCACGAGAAGGGTCACGAATAATATTCATAACACCTTCCTTCTTTAATTTACGAAGTGCTCGTCTTACGAATGCTTCCGTAGATTCTCCACTTCTAATTCTCTCTTCAAATAAACCTTTTCCTTTATCTCTCATTTTGTTCCTTTCGTGTTAAAGTATCTTGGTTATGTAATCTGATTTTAAGTTTTTGGCTTGAACTATTATCGAGCCATTTTCCACTGTGCCGTTATTTGAACCAATAGAATCGAGAATTCCGTTGGTTCCGTTATTGTCTCCGTCGCCCATTTGCCACCAGCCAACAATGCTGCTGACATCTGAGAATTTGCTCATGTCTTTTACTCTTCCTGAGCCTACGACGCCTTCGGTACCGTTGAAGACTTCCAAGACCTCTGCTGCGGATAACTCTTTATTGAAGAAGCAAATGTCCGCAAGATAATCTTCGAATCTTCGGGCGGGGACGTTTGCGTCTTGAGTTGAGCCAAAGGTTAATGGAGTTGCTGTGTTCTTGAGCCTGTCATAGGTTCCTGACTCATCATTTGTTGTTGTCACCAGCGAACCTTCTGCGTAGATTTTTAATCCTGCTGCGGACGTGCTACCATCATAAGTTACAACAACATGGTGCCAAGTTGCACTTGTCAGAGACGCTGCGGGTGCTTGGGCTCGAAGAGCGTTACCGTTAGCACTGAGAGTGCTGTCATAAACAAAAGCGCCCAATTTGCCGTTAGCGTGCTTAAAAATGTATTCATTTCGGACGGGGATGTCGTTGTTTGATTTTGTAACAAAAGGACCATTGTCTGTAGCAATGTCTCCCACCCAAACCCAAGCAGAAATAGAAAACGGCGTATCTGTTACACCATTTGTTGGACTAAAAGCATCATCGTCAGTGACAGTTACAATGTCATCGGTGCCGTCGAACTGAATGGCTTTGGTGCTCATGGGTGCGATAACTCTACCTGTAGGTCTGCCCCAAATTTGACGCAAAGTTCTTTCTGTTCCGTCTGGGTTTATAACTTTAGAGTTTGGGTCGACCATTAGTTTGCTCCCGCTGATGGTTCGTGGTCCAAGACAGCCGTGACGAGAATTGAAATTGCATCGTCAGGTGCGCCTGCAACACCCTGTGTCAAAGCTGGACCTGTGTCGAAAATGTAAGGTTCGTTTCCTGAAACGTCGTAATCAAATTTCTGAACAAGGATGAATAAAACTTTAGACCTCGAACTAACTGTCGCTGTCTCACCTACATTGATTTCAATAAAATTACTCAAAGTAAGAGGCTTAGCGTCTGAACCGCCTTGAGTGACTTGGACGTCCTGGTCTTCTGCCAAAAGAGCAACCTTGCATCTAATGCCTGGGTCTCCTACCTCTAATGCTTCTGTGGCAATTGCCCCTTCTTTATACCATGCTTCTTCGATTAAGACTTTTGCACTCCTTATTGTGCTTGGAAACTCAACCATAATAAGCTCGCCGCCATGACCGTCAGCACCTGCATTCCAGTCAGGTGAGAACACGTCAGCGAAGTTAATCCGTCCTGTTCCGTCAATTTCGCAAGTTAAGCCATCGGCACGTAGATATCCGCTGTCTCCGCCTATTCTAATAATTCTCTTGAAGAAAGGCTTGCCTGCCTGTAGTTGTGTAGCAGCAGAGCCGCCTCGGATAAAAGTCCTAGCCATTACTTCTTGTTACCTTCTGCTAGTTTCTTCCAGACATTGCCGAGACTGCTTGCGAGTCCATCAATATTGACACCTGGGTCGTTAGGGTCAACTCCGTCGAATGCTTTATATCCGCCTGAACCCTTAGAAGCCGAACCGCCCTTCTTTAAAGGCTTGGTTCCCTCAAATACATCGACACCATTATAAGACGAAGAACCAATAGCGTCAAGAAGTTTCTTTTTATTTTCTAAAATCTTTTCTTTCTCGGCTTGGCTCATTTGATTCGTTTGCTGTGGGGCTGGCGTTGGCTGCTGCTGGACAGGTGCTGCTTGACGAGTCTCCGTCATAAGTCCGCCTTGGACGCCAGCAATAACTTCTGAAATAACCTTAGACAATAAGCCGCTTGATAAGAGTGCGTCTTTTACACATTCTTCTACGATAGGCTGAATAATGTTCTTTAGTTCTGATTTCTTCAATTTTAGTCCCTTACAATGTCGTTTAGTAATCTGTTAATCTTGTCTGCTTTAGTGTAGACATTTGTTGTTTTAATCTTGCCCTCGGCTAATCCCATAAAAGCTCCGATAGTAGAAGGGTCTGAAACAAAGTCAAAACAGATAAGGTTGAAGTCGTCTTCAACAATAGTGTTACCCTGTCTATCCTCATGAACCGAACCCATTCCTCTTGAGGAAATGCCGAGTGTAACCTGTGACTGAACAAGAGACTGGAGAATCTGCCCCGAAGGTGTGTTGAGGATTTTACACTTCCCCATTACGTTGTCACCTTCCCACCAAATTTGAGTCATAAGGTGTGAAACGTTCTTCAAATTAACAACAGAGTCTTCTGGGTGGTCTAACTCACCAAGTGCCCTATTCTCTCTTACCACTTTTTGATAGTTCTCTACTTCTCTCTCCAAGACTTCTCTTGGGTAGACTCTACCATTTTGGTTCTTTGCTTTTGCTCTCTGAATAACGCCAGTAAGATACATTGCCTTTCCGTCGGCAACCTCTCGCTTTTCACTTTCAGTTAGAAAGTCTTGGCATATCCCGCCTTCGCAAAGCTCATAATATTCTCTTAGTAGAACTTTATTGTTCATTTGTCAACTCCATAAATAATAAAAAGCAGGCTCTCCCTGCTTGGGTTTACTGCCTTTGCAGCAATTACGAACAGGCTGTAACATCCATCTTTTGTTTGCCATTGGAAACCTCACTTTCATTTGCTTATTTTTAAGCCATTGTCGTCAAATAGCATTGCAATAATGTAAGAAGTTCCAGAACTCAAACACCCAAGCAAGATTGCCGTTAATGGACTATAATCAAAACTAAATAGTTCCGTTTGATTATTTAGACTCCATAAAAGTAAACCAATCCAAAAACCTAGACACATAGGGCATCTAAATAACTCTCCTAGCTTTCCCTTGGTCGGTCTGATAGGGTTAAAGATAGAACCGTAGACTAGAATTTGTGTAAGTCCGAATGATGATAAGATAAAATAAGTGAGGGGTAGCACTTGAGTTCCTTTCTAGTAAACTCTATAGTAAGACTTGATGGCGGGATATTTTGGAACAGTTCCTTTTTCTACTTCCTGTGGAACTTCACCTAACTCTGTCGAGTCTTCCTCTGAAGGGTTGGTGACTGCTTGAGTCATTTCATCCTCAAGTGCCTCTTCGTGTGCATAGTAGGGTTTTTCTTCTTCGATAAAGCGACCGATAGAGTAGATAACTACTTCTGTTTCGTTTGCACCGTTGGTGGCAGTGGGATAAGTAGCTTGGATTGTTCCATAGACGTTTCCTGCCTGAACAGAATCTCTAACAAGAACACCCTTTCTACCGAGGAAGTCGAACAACCTGTCTTGGGCTGCGTAAACATCGTCAGACATTTCATTCTTCGGGAAAGCAAGAACTTGCTTCGATTCTGGCTGGACTACGATGTCCAAGTCAGCGTGGTCGAAAATAGCATAATCGCCTGATAGAGTTTTACGAAGAGCCATTTTCATCTTAGGGTTGTAGACTACACTCTTCTCTTCTGGCTCACCAATCTGGACTTTAATATCTTCATTCATTTGTTTCTACCTCTCTGACAAGACCTTGAATCTGCATAATCTTTTTGATAGAAGCTTCATCAAGCTTGGTTTCGGTAAGGCTGTTTAGGAATTCCAAAACCTTCTCTGTCTTTTCAACCATCTCTGGGTCAGCACTGATTTCTTTTGCGTCTAAAGAAGCTTTGACCTTATCTCGAAGTCTTCCGACTTCTTCGTTCAGATAAGTCTTGAGGGAGATGCCGTTGTCTGAGACGGAATAGATGTATTTTGAAACAACCTGCTGCTGCTCTTCGTGAAGCTTGCCAGCATAAGCTTTATTGAACTTATTAGTAAAAGTCTTATAAGCGATAGAGTCGAGATGCTCTAAGATTTCTTTTTCAGTTTTCTCTTCTGCCTTTGTCATCTCTGTAAGAAGTTTATCCTCAAGGATAACTTTCTCATTAGGAGAAACGTTGTCGGCGAACAACTGACCAATAGTAGCCATGGTCTTGTAGTTTGGAACAAAGTTGGAATAAACCTCTTGCCCTAGTTCTACGTTAATCTTCTTGATAAGTCTTGACTGCTCTGAAAAGATATTCTGAGTGTTGAGTCTATCCCTGTCTCTGCGAACTTCTGAAATAATTCTCTTTGCGAAGTCGGACTCTGCTTCTTTAAGCTCCATTAGAACCTTGTAGGACTGCAAGTCTTTGTAGAGAACTCCACGTTTGGTGAAATGCCTTTTGATAATCTTTGCGATTTTTGTCTGTCGCTCAGAGTCGTTGGCTACTACTGACTTTGCCATTTCCTTGATAAGGGTTTCAAATAGGAATGCTGTGTTTCTCTTTTTATTGTGCTTAAACTTCATTTGATTAGTTATCCTTTTAATTGCTTATTATTCTTCTTTTCAAGGTCTTTCACGAGTGCCTTGACTTGCCAGTCAGTTAACTCTTGATTCACTTCAAGAAGCAATTTTTCATCTGCGTCAGTGTAAGTAGTTTCATTACCCTCGTAAATGCCACGAGAAAGAGACTTCAAGTCAGACATTCCTGGCATTACGTTACGTGGGGTGTTAGAAGCAGTTTCGTCTGACCATTTAGACTTTATAGAACGTGTCCGAGCACCAGAAGGTCTTGAATCAACTTTCTCTGGGTGGTAGACCTTGCCCTTGGCTCCTGGTGTGAGATATCCATCTCTCTTACCTGGTGCTGCCAAGAGTGCTGATTCTGGCTCATCTCCGCCTTCATCTCCGAGGTCCATGTCGTCTCCGCCTTCGTCACCGAAGTCTTCGTCTCCGCCAAAGTCTCCTCCACCGCCTTCGCCGCCTTCGGGAGCTTCACCTGCTGCTTCAATAGCTGCGGCGAACTTGGAGTCGTGGAACATCTCTCTTTGAATGCGAATAACTTCTTCTTCTGTAAGTCTAAAAATGTTTCTATAAACCCAAGCCTTTGAGAAGTAACCTTCTGTTGCCGAGTCAGCAACCTCGAACTTAGTCTTCATGTGCTCTAACTCTTGCATTGCTGCTATCTGTGAAGGGTTGTTTAGCTTAAGACCAAACTTGGTTAAGTCCTCGCCTCGATAGCCAAGAGTGTAAAGGTGAATAATTCCAACCTTTTCTAATTCTGCAATAACAGAACGCTGAAGTCTTTGAATAGTTCTTGCAAAGCGAATGTCTTTTTGTGCGAGCGTAGCCTTGTCCTCGTCTGCTCCCTCTGAACGAGAAAGATAAGACTGAGGAATCTTTAAAGCTGCAAAGAGTTTATCTCTTAAGTATTTTACGTCGTCAATGTCGCCTGTGTAGGTTCCGCCTGGAAGTGATTCAATCTTTGTGCTCTCGCCACCTCGGACAGGAATGAAGTAGTCCTCGTCAATAGAGAGTGGGTTGTAACGAAGGTCGACACGTCCAGTGTTTGCATCAACAACTTGATTCTTCTTCATAGTTGTTACGACCTTCTGCATGTATTGTTCTACGTCTTGTGGAGAAATGTTACCAACGTCAACATAGAAAACTCTTCGTTCTGGTGAGCGAGTGATTCTGTAAGACATCATAGCGTCTTCTAGAAGGTGAAGTTGTCGCCAGATGCGTCGGGCTGGTTCTAAGATAGAAGTTCCGTAAGGAGCGTACTTGTCATTACCTAGAATGCGGAAGTGAGCCACTTGCCAGTTCTCAAAAGTAAGCCCAGCAGAGTTCCATTGATATTGAACATAATTGGGGTTAGTTGGGTCTTCGCCCTCTAATCTCTCCACCTCTGCTGGTGGAAGCGGAATAAAAGACTTTACGCCGAGCTTGTCGTCAATATCGACATAGAGAAAGTAATCTCCATATTTGCACATTGTTCGACACCAACCGTAAAGGTTAAAATCAACGTTTAGGACGTTATTATAAAGAGATTCTAATGTAGATTTAATCTCTTGGTTTGGGCATTCAATGTTTATCATATTGTTGAGTTCATTATGATAAGTCATCTCGTCTGCATAAATATCCAAGGACGAGGCGATGATAGGTTCGAACTCCATTTGGTCGAAGTCAACATATCGCTCAAAACGGACACGGTTATTCATCGCATCTGAGTTTATCTGCTCGAATGGGTTATACTGGTTCTTCTGAAATTGTTTCCCAGAAGCAGAAGTAAAGCGAGTGGCATAATTGTCTAATGCCTGTCTCTTAAACTTTCTTCTGTTTTGCTGTCGCCTATTTACAATAGGTCCAGAGAATAGTCTCGTTAGTCGCTTAAATAAAGCCGAGTCTTCGTTTTTGATATTATCGTCTGCCATCTATTTTACCCCTTAAAAAGACCAGGGAAGTTGGTCATTATTTCTTTCATTTGTTGAACCCCATTAGGTTCCCCATAGTTTACCATACCTGGAATGGTTGTGTTAAGCTTTGTTTTAGAAGTAGTCATTGCTCCCAAAAGAGCTTTCTTATATTCAGAGTCCCTCTGGTTTGAAACCAGTGCGGTATCTCTTACCCAACAAGCAATAGCCATGGACATTACAAGGTCGTCGTTATAACCCCTCATAGCCTCTGGCTTTCCATTGTTCCAGACAAATGTCTTTAACTCATTATAAAGACGATTCGATACAATGCTAATTAGGTCATTTCTTATAAATTCTTCTAACTTAGCGATAATAAGAGGGCGAGTCTTCATTGAAGTCGTAAAACCAAGGACAGAGCGACTGTTAGACCTTGCTGCCGATGCGTCTACATATTCATGAGTTGACTTGATAGAGTAGTAAAGGTTCGGGTAAACCATTTCTTCTAGTTTTGTAAGAACAGAATAGCCGACGTTATTGTTCTCCACTACAAGCAGGCAGCCGCCATAGGACTTGCCTACGTCTGCCAAGAACATAGCATAAGTGTCCAAGTCTACCTTGCCTTGATATTCCGCTGCTTGAGTCATCTCTGTTACGTTTATAACCTGGAATGCTGAAAAGTCTTTACCGTCTCCACGAGCGACGTCTGCTACGAGTAGGTAAGAGTGCTCTGGGTTGAAGTCTTCCCAAATATAGTAGTTTCTATCAAACCCTGCTTTGTGCGAAGGGGTTGCAATAGCATTCATTATTCTTTCTATGTCCTCGGTGTTAATAACCGTCTCACCAGACATATTGAAGTTACATTCTAGCTCTTGTGCGATTTGGCGGCGAGACATGTTTCTTGTTTCTTTATCGAACCAAGCTTGGTCTCTGTCTGGGTGGACATCCCAAGGAAGACAAGTAGGGTGAAAGTCGTTATTAGATTCTTCTGAGTCAACATAAGTCTGATGGAACCAGTTTCCGACACCATTAGGTGTGGATAGGGCAATGCAGCGACCACCAGTTGATAGGGTAGGATAAAGACCAGTCCATAGTTCTGCGAGACCCTCTACGTGAGCAGCCTCGTCAATAACAAGAAGGGATAGTGCTTCTGAACGACCAGCGTCGGCTGATGTGGAAGTTGCTTTAATTTGTGAGCCATTAGATAGCTCGAATGAAGTTCTATTGTCCACAGAGATGTTTGCTATTCGCATCCACTCTGGAACGTTTCTCATTATCGCTTTTACCTTCTTTACCAAGTTGGCTGCTGTGCCGAACTTTGTAGCCATAACAAGAACATTTTTATCTTTGTGAAAAAGCATCATCCAAACAACATAACCTGCTGTTACGGTTGAAATACCTAACTGACGTGCTTTTAGAATAACATTGAAACGATGGTCGTTGAAGTCTCTTAAAAGCTCGTCTTGGAAGTCGTAGGTTCTAAATGGAATAGACCCGTGCATCGGATGTGAAATCTTTGCATAGTTGTTTAGAAAATAAACGGGGTCTTTGCCGCATTGAACGATTTCAGATAAAATCTTTTTCTTGGTGAGTTGATAAGACATTCAAGCCTGTGCTTTCTTTATGACGGTTCGCCTATGAAACCTGCATCGATGTTTTCGATGACTTTGAGTAGTATTGCTTTGAGCCCATCGTTGGAAACGCCATTATCGAAAAGGTCATTGAGAATTGCTTCTATCTGTTGCTCTGCTGTTTCCTGAACGTTTTCGTTCATGACGTTACCGTCTAGTTCTCTTGCTGCTGCGTGGAATGCGAGGGCAACCTCTTCTGTTGAAATCTCGTAATCACGAACTGCTCTCTGGATAAGGTTTTTAATGTCGTTATCAAGATAAGCTCCAACGCCTTCGTTCTGGTGAAGTCGGACTTCTTCCTTGATGATTTCCTTTAGTCTTACTTTTGAAATCTTCATTATCCGTCTTTCCTTTTGTCGTTAGGTGCTTTGCCTTTTCTTCCAAGCTCAAGCCATTTTTTGATTGCGTCGTCAACGTTGTCTGATGAAGGCTCGCCAACAGCAGCGACTTCTTCGCCGAATGAAGTAATTGTGTAAGGGCAAGTTGCCTGAACCCAACATCTGTGAGCACCGACTGTCTGAACGATAGCGTCCATCTCGCCTGACTTCTTCAAAGTGAGAGCAGAGCCTGTAACCTTTTTATATTCTTTCTTGAGGAAAGAAGAAATGTCAGCAATCATTTGCTCCATCTCTGACTCAAAGCCACTTGCCTTTGCTTCCTTCATTGTAACTTCGCCCTGATATTTAATAAAGAGAGTTTCGCCAGACATTGAGACCATAAAGCCGTCCATAACTCTTCTATCAGTAATCGCTACTTCTTCTTCTCGTTTCAAACCAATCTTAATTGGTTCGCCATTTTCATCAACAGCACCATCGTAGGTGTTCGCCATTACTTGCGAGATTCCCTGAACGATTTCTAATACATCAGCCATTTCATTTCTCCTTGTTGGGTCGCCAGCCAGACTTCCATCTATCTTCACGATTTTCGACATAATCTATGTAACAGGTAAAGCAACATTGGAACTTGCTCATGTAAACATCGTCCTGCTTATTAAACGAATAAGTAGAGCAAACAGGGCAAGTTCTATTGCTACCCTTCATAAGTAGTTTCTTTGAAACAAAAACGCCTTCAGTGATTTCTACTTTTTCTTTCTTGTCTTCTGCCTCTCTGGACTTTGTAGCAGCAATTTTGAGCTTTTCTAAATGCTCTTCTTCCTGCTCGTCTGTCCAACCTTGGGCTGGTGATTTAATAGCCTCTTCACCATATTTCTCTTTTATCTTTTGCTCAATCTTGGCTACAAGATTCCAATCTTTATCTTTACTCATTTATTCACCGCATAAGTTATTCCAACAGTTGTGGCAACACCAACAACAAAAGAAGCAATAGCGACAACTGGAACAAACCAAGAGTTGTTATTCTCGTCAATGATTTCTTCCAGTCTATTGATTCTTTTATTCTTGACTTCGACGAACTGGTTTAGTCCGTCTATCTCTGCCTTTAAAATAGAAACATCTTTGTTGTAGAGAAGTTCCTTTTCGTCTAATTTCAGTTTACAGTTATTCTCGCATAGCTGGACTTCTAAGCGAAGGTCAGCCTCTATCTTGGCGAGTGCTGCTTTTGTTAGCAAAATGCCCGTGAAGGGGGCTTCCTCGCCCTTATTCAACCCTGTTATGTTTAGTTCCTGACTTATAACATAGGTAGGAGCCAAAGTCAAGGAAATAGTTAGCAAAATAGATAATAGTTTCAAGTTATATCCTTTCTAAACCAAAACGTTTTGCGAAGTCGTCAGCAATCTCTTCTACTGGCTTGTCTTTGTTTTCCTCAATAGTTTTTCTGAGTTCTTCACGATTCGATTTCTTTATTTCTTTTTCTTTTACTTTATATCTTTCTTGGAGAAGTTGCAAGCTTTTTTTATAGTTTTCTAAAATCTTTTTTTCCTTCTCTCGTTGCTCTCGTAGAACTTTGAGTTGAGTCTCATAGTCGTCACGTTGAGCCTGGAGCATGTCCTTTAGACCCTGCTTGCCGCTGTTACCAGCAAAATAACTGATAAGAACGACAACAGAGGCGAAAGGAACCCACCAGTTGGTTTTGAGCCAGGTCCAGAACTTTATCATCCCTTTAGTTGCTTTACAAGGTCAACTGCTGCTTGTGAACCAATGTAAACCATTGTAAGTTGTGTCCAGTCGCCTGATGATAGAACTCCATAAAGAGCCAAGCCCGAAGCTGTTAGCCAAGCAAGAAACTTGCGTGAAATAAACCTTTCAACATGGGTGTCCATGAATGCTTTAATCTGTGTCATCATATTATCCTCCAGTGGCTTTCGCCAGTTAGAGTAAATAGTTACTGGTTTACAAAAGCGAATTTGTCCTTCTTCTCGATGACAATCTGCAAGTCTACTGAATCTTTCAAACTATCCAAGTGTGAAATAAGAATAACATTTTTAAAGTGAGACTTCACTAGGTCCAAGATGCGGATGAAGCCTTCCATGTTCTCTTCGTCTAAAGCTGTTCCTGGTTCATCCAAGATAAAAACATCTCCAACAGGAAGTGATGACACATTCATAAACGCAAGTCGGATAGCCATTGCAGCAATAGCCTTCTCAGCCCCAGAACCCATCTCTAGGGGACGTGGTTCGAAACTTGGGTGCTTGATAAGAACATTGAGTCGTTTTTCTTCATTTTCTAAAAACACTTCGAAATTCACGACGTTGGCAAGAATCTTTGCCATCTCGTCGTTGATGATAGGAAGTTCTTTCTTGATAATGTCAAGAGAAACACCATTGGAGCCCATCGCCTTTTTATAGAGGTCGTAGGCGGAGAAGTCTCGTTGGAATCTTTCTAAGTCTAGTTCTTGAATTTGAATTTCTTTTAGTGAGTTTTCAAAAAGACCTTGTTTTCTACTCAACCCAATAGAGGCTTCGTTGCACAGTGCCAGTTCTTTCTTTTTTCTCACCTTAACCCCAATGAGTTCACTTCGTTCTCTCGTAAGCTTTGCAAATTCTAAAATGGTCTTTTCATTTTCTTCAAACAGTCGAACATCTTCTTCTGCCCTATTCTTTACTTCTCGAAGATTTACGATAGACGTCTTGTTCTTTGCGACTTGGAGTTCAAACTTATTGATTTCATCTTGTTTTATCTTTTGTTTTTTGACCAACTGGTCGTGTTGTTCCAAATATTTAACTACATTACCCTCGTCTAGATGAGCAATTTTTTCAATAGACTTCTGGTTCTGTCTTTCGAGTTCACTTCTTTCTGAATGGAGAAAACTCTCCTTCGCTATATTGTCGTGTGCATGTTTTATAAACTTGCAACTTGGGTATTTGTCTCCACAGGGAACCTGTTGTAACAAAATCTTGTTTTCAGAAACACTTCTCAGTCTATCTTCAAGGTCAGAGACTTGACTCGTGCTTTTGGATATCTGATGATTTAGTTGTGCTATTTTAGTTTCTTTTTCCTTCCAATCGTAATAGTTGAACTCCAACAAGAAACTGTTTATTCTTTCTACAATTGACTCATTTTTCTTAATAGCCTCTTCGAGGGCAATATTGTTCTGGCGATGGGCTTCTAGGTCAAGAGCAAGCTTGCTTATCCTTACCCTCTCTTCGTCAGGGTCAACAATCTTCTGGACTGGTGTGGACTCCAACCTTGTCTCGATTCTCATTATTTCAAGGTTTAGTTGTTCAAGTTCTTTCGTCAGAACATTGCAAGTTCCCTCTTGCTTGCGGAGTTCCATCGTAGCTTCTTCTATTTCCTTTTCTGCTTCGAGCTTTCTAACTTCGTGACCGAGAGGACCAGCAGAGTCTAGAAGATATTTAATCTTTCCGTCCAAGTCACTTGACTCGACTTTGGCGATGTTATGTTTTGCCTCAAAGATTTCTAGGTCTAGAAACTTTGCAAGAATTCCCTTTCTCTTAGTTGAACCTTCTGCGATGAAAGCGAGGGACTCTAACTGAGAGGACAGAGAGGTCATCAGAAAGTCATCAAGTGTTCCGAAGAAGATTTTAATGTTATCGTCTGTCTGGCTTCTGGTCTCGCCGTTTAGGGGTGCGGACTCTTCGGTTGCCAGGTCATAGACCGAGAACTCTACATTAGTTTTTACTTCTTCCGTTTCTTCGCCTTTTAGACGCTTGATGTATTTATCTGCTGTTCGCTCAATTGTGTAGAGCTTATCGTTTACCTCTATCGTAACTTTGCCCCAAGCATTCTGCTTGTTTTGGTTTACAATGTCTACTGATTTTCTATTTCTCTTGGAAGTGGAGTTATACATTACCCAAAGAAGGCTGTCAATGATGGAAGACTTTCCTGAAAAGTTCTTTCCGAAGATTCCAATTATTCCTCCAAGGTTGTCAAAGTCCACCTTGTTACCCTCGCCATAGTTGAATAGGTTGTTCCATTCGAGAGTCTTTAAGTGCCAGTTTACGTTTCTGTGAGCGACGGCTTCCACAGACACTGCTTGAGCATTGATTCTTCTGTTTATCTCCATAACCTCTTTTAGGACTTCCTTGTCCTCTGCGGTGTCGGAGAGATAATCTTCGAGATACTCTCCAATAAGTTTTTCTTGGACCGCTACGTCTCGTAGGTTGTGTTTTTCAAAGTCAGAGCCGATGTCTACTTTTGCCCTAGAGCCAGTTGCTCTATTAAGGAAAGTTACTGACTCAGGGCTAAACTTTGTTCTTGCGATGTCGATGGCTTTACGAACCTTTTCTACTGGGATGGAGTGGTTCGTTACAATGCGAAGTCTTGCTCCAACAGGTGGATTGGCACCCTTTGGAAGCCTACCTGTCTTTGTAAGTTCAATAGTCATAAATGGGCGTGGGTTCTTGAGGACGTGATGTCTTACGTCAAATGTGTCCTTATCTTTAATGTCCCAAATCAAAAAACCCTTATCATTAGTCTCGCCGTGGTTCTGTTGAACCGTTGAGCCGCAATAACGGACTCTGCCCTCGGTGTCTAAGATTTGGTTTGTCTTGTGAATGTCTCCAAGGAAAGCATAGTCGTGCCCCTCGAAGATATCTACTGTGTCTTCTCCGTGGTCCATTACCCAGCCAATGTCGGTTGTAACACCAGCAATAGCACCGTGGTAAAGAGCAATGTTGATAGACTTATCGTCAGAAGGCTCTACCCAGTTATCTCTATCAAAAACAGATAAGACATTGAATGTCAAGCCTTTACAGGGTGAGAACTCGCCAGAGTTCTTGAGATAGTGAATAGCGTCCTTATCAAGAGCATTGATAATAGGCGTAAGAGCGTCTTGGCGGCTACTATTCTTCAAGTTGCCGTCGTGGTTGCCTGCGATAAGAACAAGCGGAGCAATGTCCGATAACTTATCAAAGAAGTTAGCAGCCATTTCAAAGAACTCTGGTGATAGTTGAGTCTTTGTGTGGGCTACGTCTCCGCAATGAACAATGTAGTCTGGCTTCTCTTCCCGAAGGATTTTATAGAGGTGCTCAAACACTGCACGATAGTCTTCGTGGAACTTTAAGTTGCGAATGTGGGTGTCGCTAATGTGGGCAAGCCGTAAAGCTTTTTTCTTTTTACTCATCTTCTCTCCTTAGATGCTATAAATTGCTCTTTCCAAAAAAGTGTCGGGCGTCATTAATTGTGCTTCCGACTTTCTCTTTTGGAATTCTGTTTTAGTCATTTCGCCTACGTCACCATAGGGCATAATATCTATCTTATACACTTCTATATCAAAAGTCAACATTTTTTTTATTAATTTCATTGCCTTTGTTTCGACGTCTGGGTCCAGAGCAATATAAACTGGTGTGTCGTGCTCTACTATCTTCTGGAATAGCTTTGCGTCGTCCCTTAAAGAAGAACCTAGAATAGGAACTGCATTTCCTGCTACAATGGCATCGAAGGCTCCCTCTACAATAACCAAGTCGTCTTCATAGTCAACATAAAGCTCGTTAAAGACAATGTTTCGGTGTGCAGGTGGGTTCTTGTATTTCATCCAGTCGTTACCATAAGTTCTCGCAATGAAATAACTTACATCGCCGTCCTCGTTGAATGAAGGAATAATAATTCTATTTTTATATTCGCCTGAAGGACAATAACCTATCTTCCATTTTAGAATGTCTGTTTTCGTCAAGCCTCGTTCATAGAGGAATCGAAGGATAGGTTTTGTTGTGAGTGAAAGGCTACTGGAACAAAGAGACTTAAACTCTTCTGGTAGAGCTATTGACTGCTCTACATTTTCTTCTGCTTCCTGCTCTGTTGAGAAGACATCTTCGAAAGAAGAAATCTCGATAGTGTCGTCTATCTTTGCCCAGGCTTGCTGGTCCATGAATGAGCCGAAGCGTCTTACAAGTCGGCGGAGGTTGTTGCCTCGGTAATCACAAACCCAGCACTTGAACTTGTTCTTTTCCAGGTTGACGGATAGCTTCTTTTTGTGGTGCTTGCATTTTGGACAAAAGAATAGCGTCTCACCACCAGAGTGGTAACCGCTGCCCAACACATTTTTTATAATATCAATCTTGTCCGACAAGTTTTACAAACCTTCTTTTATTCTCTCACACAATAACAGAATAGAAATGATAAGTCAAGCGGTTTTTTGAAAAAAACCTGCTTTTGCTATAACCCAACTATCTGCTCTGTCGAAGGAGTCAGGCTTGGGGTTTCCGTGTTTTGTATATTCTACCACGAAAGTAGGCTCGTTGTCAAGTACATATTGTAAAACAACTGGTTTTGCTTTTTCGCCCTTTGGAATCTTTATTCCGCAAAGCTTTCTCGCAGAAGTTGCTGCGAGGTATTGAGGTTCAAGGTTCCATAAGGAATAGCACATCCAGCTTACAATCCCATTGAAGCGAGAAAGGGTTGAAAGCGTTTTTGCTGAAGAGAAGCCTGAACGGAAAGATTGCAGAGACTGCTCTATAAAGATTTCTTCTACTTTATAGGAATTGGACAAGTCTGTCAAGACTTTTTTGACTGCTTCTGCTTTTTGGAAAAAGTTTTTATATTTTCTTGTGTCGATAGCATTCATAACCTTTACCTCTCCGTTGTCGTCGAGTAAAGTAATGCCTGTAATGCTAGTGGAAATGTCTAGTCCTAAAATCAATTAAAAGTCTACTTTCATCTTGAAGGTGTATTCTCTCGAAATAGTCTTCTTTACTGGTGTTGCTAGTTTTGCAATGGCGATTAGGTTTTTATTCTCGTCGTAAACGCCGACCTTGGAAATGTAGGTTGTTTTCTCAAACGAACCTGAGGTATTTGGATAAGGTGATTTAACAACGTTTGCTAATTCTCTCTTATCATTCTCATAGTAATCAACGTCGTGTTCAACATCTACGCAAACTTCGACGTCTTGGTCGGCTGAAGGTTTTACGTAAGTCGGGTTGTTTGAGTGATTGAGGTCTCCCATTTTAGCGTGAGCCAACATCGTAATAACAGGAACATAGTTCGTTCCCTCACAGTCGATTGTCCAAGAAGATGAAGGGCAAAATGCTGCTGCGGTTGGGTCGGCAGCTAAAAACTTTTGACCCCAAAGCGTCCACTTGGGTGCGATGTTGACGCCACTGAATAAGAATTCATCTGTGTAGGTGCTTGACAAATCCCAAGAGCCAGTCAGAGCTACGAAGCCTTCGTTGTAGAGAACAGTTCCCGCAACCTTATTAACATTCGCATCATTCGGCAACGTTTGAATCAATTCTCCATTCTGATTAGAATCTTGAAGTCTCCCTACAAGAGAGCCTGTGATATAAAACTTCATGTCTACAGAACCCTTCTTTATCGAAGAGCCATAAAAGATAGAAGGAATGGAAACTAATTTTATCTCTTGTGTTGCTTTGTCCCAAGTTCCTACGGCATTGGAAGACTCGTAAGCATAATGCGGACTTAAAGGTCTATAATAATTGAATGTGTTTTTTAGAGCCTTGATGTGTGGTCTGTCCGTAGTGGAGGCAGCCTGATATTCAACATCGATTGACGAGGATAGAGGATATTGACCTCTAATTTCATCTCCATAAGAATAGGTCTGAAACGTTTCTGTAGAGATGGTCTTAAATGACGTCAAAGAACCCTGTTTTGTTATGAACGGATAGATTAAACTCTCTTGTGTTGGTGGACTGTGCGTAGAAGCATCCCTGTTGATGTTCAACTCGTAAAGGCTTAAGTCACCCTGCTCTGTTTGTTGAATAGTCTCGTCGCCTACGGCAAAGGTGTTGATAGGAAGAATATCACGATTGTAATAAGTCTTCTTATCACTAATCACAAAGCCAATGCGAGGGTGTGTCTTTATTCTGTTTTTAAAAACGTCATTTTGCTCAAACTTATATAAAGACACTTTTCTCCCTCTCTATTTAGTGCGGATTAGTAGTCCAATCGAACTCGAAGGGTCATGTCGTTCGTTATGTCTTTGCGAAGAGGCTCTGAGAGTTTGGCAACTGCGAGTAGCTCGTTGTCTGATGAGTAAAGACCTACTGAAGTAATGTAGGAGATTGGACTATCATTCTCCTCATTTTTAACTCTAACCCTGCTATTGGACAAGTAAGTTGGATTAGAACTGTAGTTGAAGTCGTTGTGAGAGACTCTGCAAAAGTAAATTGTTGAGTTAAGTTCTGTTGTGTTATTGAAACAAACCTTCTCGATTCTCTGTCGGAAAGCAAGTGCAACGTCGTCCATTGTTTTGGCATTGTCGTTTAAAAGGGCAAGAATGTTCTGGTTAGAGCCATTCATATAAGCATCTACTCCGTCATCGCCTAGACCGCCTGAAGCGTTTGTAATCTTGCCCATATTATAAACGTTCGAAACAAAGCCCATAAATAGGTCTGGTGTTAAAGCGACAACACCTGCTTGATAAAAAATCAAACCACACTTGGGGTCATAAGCGGGCTGGGTTGAAGGACCGCCGCCAGTGACATTTGAGTCACCAGTGATTTTAAGGATTCCATATTCGCCTGCTGGTGAATTAACCTTGTAATCAGTTGCTGCTCCATCATCCTTAATTGTCAAAAGATTGTCATTCATGTCGCCAGCAGTGTCGCTGTGAGCTTGTTCTGTTCCAATCTTGATTTCGAATGAACCCTTTTTGATTTCATCTTTTCCAAGAAGTCTTGCAAAGTTCATGAAAATCAAGCAGTTATATTTAGAGCCGATTAATGATAGTAAGTCGCCGTCTTGGTCAAAGTCTTGAACACCACCTGTGACATCGTGACCCACAAGCACCTGAGCCATCTGTCCGTAAATGTTCTTTCTCTTCTTGAAGAAAGGATGCGTGCTAATGGCTCCCAACTGCGATGCACCGTCGTAAGTTGAACTATCTGATTTAGTTCCAGTTACACCCTGTGCTTGAAAAACAGAGTTGTGTGCGTGGGTTACGTCAAAGATGTGATTTGCTGAAGAACTTAAGAAAGGATAATCATAAACTGACTGGAACATTCCGTGTGCAAACTTCTTGATATGAGTCTCTGCTGCGGGTGCTACACCGTAGGTTCCGTAAATAATAGAACCTGTAATCGGAATCGCCTCGTGAAGCAATGTTCTCGTAGTTGCGATATCGTCATTTAAAAATGTTTTGAATGTTGATGCCATTTTATGTTATCCTCTTAAGTGTAAAATTTTGTAAAACGAACAGGGATGTCAATGCTTCTTCCTGTTGTTGCGCCTGTGACTCTTACATTGGAGTCGATGTAGTAGTATTTTTTTGAGTTGATTGTCATCGTTGCGCTTCCACCAAGTTCCTGAAAAAGGAATGTGCTTGTGTTTAAATCAAGTGATGACTGGACCCTAAACTGTAAATAAGTTCCTCTTGGTCCAGAGATTGCTTGGGCGTCTGTGACCAATTTGTTACTATTATTAAAAACAAATTCCGTGTCAGTGTTTAATGAAAGATAGTAGCTTGCGATGTTGTCATCGTCCTTAAAAGAAACAGTGGCTTCTTTTGCGCCGTCTGCTTGGCTGACAATCTTACCAAAGCGGTCGTCGATTTGAATAATGTATTGGGTCTCAACAAGGTCGCTGTCCAAAGCTAAGGCTGGTGATGGCTTGCCCAATGAGTCAATTCCCTGGTCTACTCTAATGTAGTTTCCTTCGCTTGCGGCTTCACCGTCGAGAACGCCTGTGTTAGGGCAAATGTTGTCTTCCCCAGTTATCTCAGTCAAAGTCGTCTCGTCAACTGCAACGACAAAAACACCAGTTGGCGCAGGACTAGCCTGAGTTACACGTGTGTGATTTGCGAAAGTCTCACTAAGTTTTATCGTTGGAAGATAAAGCAGATTCGTTCTAGGAAAAGAAATCAACTTGTGCTTCATTGTAGAAGCGTTGTTTGTGAAAGCCTCCAAAACAGGAGTCTGCATAATCTCTAAATCGTAATATGCTGAACCGCTTGGGTGAGACTTATTGAAAAGCTCGTAGTCAATCTCATCATCACTAAGAGCAAACTTTACAATCTTGAAAGTTCCGTCGCCTTTTGCTAATCTCATTCTACCTGTGTCAGTTAAAACTGCGTCAAGAATGATGTCGCCTGAATTATCTAAAAATGCCATTTTATTCTGTCCTCCGCATTATAATTAGTTTCGTTATTGATTTAAAGCCTCAAACATAAAAAATTATGTTATTGCTTTTCTGCCTCGTAATCATATTCTAAGTTAAAGTCAATTTTCTTGCCAGTTGATTTCGATGTCAACCTAACTTTAAACTTCTTTCCCCACACTGGGTCTGCTGTTGTTCCGAGAATCACCTTTTGTCCTGGCTTTACTTCCCTACCTCCAGTAATCCCAGACTTTTCATAATTAACAAAAGTGTTCGATGTCGTTGGTTCGATGTGAAGAAATCTTTTAATTCCAACAGTAGGCTGTTTAACATCTGGTTCTCTAAATTCAAAAGTGTTTATTATCGGATAAACCGAACCTGCATCATCTACGATTTCTGCCTGATAAACAACTGTAGGATAAGAGTAGTGTCCATGAACGTCAATAGCCTTAACACAGTAGTAGTATTTCTTGTTTGGTATAATTGTGTCATTAGTAGATGCTGAAGAAGCACGAAGAGTGCTTATTTCTCGTATAACACCTTCTTGAAAGTCTTTATAAGACCTTGGCTCTCTGTCAAGGCGATAGATGATAAAGTCATCAACCTTGTCATCTGTCTCATATCTTATCTTGTCTTCAGGGGATAAGTCCTGTGCTATTCTGAACTTGTTTATCTGGTCCTGTTCCAATTCTTGAATAATCACTGGATGCATATCATATCTTCCAGTTCCAGAATTGAGAGCCAACCTTAACTTATTATTAACTCCACGGAATGGAATGATGTCGATGTCAGGTGCGATAGGTGGATTATCCATAACCATTGTTTCTTTACTGAAGATTGGAATCTCCATCAACTGTAGCGATGGTCTTGTTATAATCTTAAGTGCGCCGTCTCGAAGTCTTTCATATCTGTAGGACGAACCAACAATCAAATTCATTGAATAGATTTTATAAACATAAGATTTGCCATATTTAACTTGTGTGTCCACATAATGCAAGTCTTTTAAGTCTCCGAGATTAGAGAGATAAAAGGACTGAATTGGTGCTGCATTTTGGTTGTCGGCAGCATCTTGCTTATCTATTCTATAGAAGACTGTTTCGTTGTAGCACTTATTTCCAACCAAGAGGTCTTGAAATGACCTCAAGTTGTTCTTTACGATGTCGTCTACCTTTGACTTGCCGATTAAAGACATTAAGTTATAAAAGAACTCAAACCTTGGGTCATCAGGCTTCTGGTCTTCATCTCTAAAGGCTATAGAGTTTTCACCAGAGGAAAGTTCAGTGTAGTTCTTCAGCCATTTACCGAGGTCATAAATCCTCTTTGTGTCAGTGCCAGATAAAACCTCTGGTAGACCAGACTGTTCTGACATTTGAGTTTGAGCCTCAAACACAGGAAGGTTTATTAACTCTGCGTTCAGCGTTGCCTCTGCGACGTCCTGTTGTAACTTTGTTGCAAGCTTTAGCTCGTCAAGGGCTGCATTCAATTGAGCGTTTGCGTCTGTAGAAAAACTTATGTCTACAAACATTGGCATCAACTCTTTGCTCTCGTTAATGTCTTTTAAGTCCCTTACGTCCTTTTGTGAGAAAACAAGATTGGTGAATTTGGAAAGTGTCTCACTGTAGTTGTCGCTCTTTATCCAAAAACCGACACCATTCGACCAAGATTCAAAATATCTAGCAACAGGTCTAACTCTTCTCTCGATTGTTGTTCCCGATGCTTCTCTTATTTTCTTGAATCGAAAACCGCTAACTCTCTTTTGCTCGATGTTACCGCCGATGGTTAAGAAGTCTTCAAGAGTCTCGTTTGTAGTTTCATCTGCTTCATAGAAAGCATAGAGGTTTGGAAGACCTTTTTCTGGAATTTGCTCAACTCCGATTGAATCTTCGTAGCCTTTGATATAATAATTGTAATCAGACTTAACTTCAGCATAGGCTGTTTGAATGTGCGAGTCTCTCTGGTCTGCTATTTTCTTGTCAATGAGCGTGTCGAAGTCACAAGCGTGGTCTACAAAGGTTTTAGAAGAAATTTCTTCATCTAAAGACTGCTCTGAAGCGAAAATGTCGTCTCCATTGTCAGTAATGATTCTATAAGTCTCTTCATAGTAGGAACCGTCAGCGTCTGTCTTAAGCTCCCTACCTTCTTCCTTAAATGAGATAAAGACCTTATCACTCACTTCTTTATCGTCAGATGCGAAATAGATTGAACCGTCATCGTTTCTTGCCCAAAATGCTGCTGCGAGATATCTTATAGGGTCAACTTCTTTCGACTGCCTATCTGTGAGTGGTTTTGATTTATCGTAATTTGGTAGTGCGTTTTGAGAATCTACAATAAAGATAGGGTTTCCAAACGTAATTCTGTTGAGATTGTTTGCACCTGTTGCAAGATAGTCTTTTACAACCCTGCTATTGGTCTGCTTTATCTTTTTCCCTCTAATGTCAATAATGTTCATTTTTTATTTCCTTCTCTGTAAATAGTCTTTCTACAGAGATAATAGGTCAAATTTAGGCTCTGCGAGTTCGTCCCTTATTTCTCTTCTTCTTCTGTCAATAGTGCTGATTCTTCCCTCTAGGAGGTTTATTCTTGCCTCAACATCTTCCCTAAGAGGTAGGTCTCCTCTTATGCTTCTTAAATCAGTTCGTTGAAGATAATTGTTTGGGTCTCTTTTTATTTCACCAATCAGTCTCAATAATGACATTCTCTCAGATTCTAACTCTCGGTCTTCTTGTTCTAAAGTCATCTTAAGGTCTTTGAGTGAGCTTATCAATCCAGAATTAACAGAGCCGACCAGAACTTCCTCCTCTTGGATACCTTGAACCTCTAATTCTTCTGGCTCCTGTAACAACTGTGCATTAATTCTCGTCACAGGTGGTTTGAGAATAAAATAAGCGTCGTAGACTGGTAAAGATTTAAACGGGTCTGAAACTTTAATTCCCAACTCTTCAATTGTTGTAAGTTTTAGTCTACAAAGGATTTCCTCTCCAGCAACAGTCAAGAACGTTCTCTTACTAAGACTTTCCCAAACTGGCTCCTTTATCTGCTTGTAATTCTTCCTCTCTCTTTCATTGTCGAATACAACTTCATTGTCACCAAAGTTTTTTAAGTAGTCAATCTTTGCAAGGAATGAGTAATTCACTCTGAATTTTGGTCCAGTGAGTTCAAAGCCCTTGGCTAAAGACTGGCTTTCAAACTCTGGAAACAAAGACTGAATCTGTAGGGGTGCGAACTTAAGATTCTCTCTAGTTGGTGGCTTTAAGTTATCGATGCTCGAATAGACTCTTCGCAAGTCAGACTCTGATAGCAAGCCTCCTGGGGATGACTTCTGAATTCCTACATTAATAATTGTCTCTCTCATCAGGTCATAGACAATAGATGCGGGAGAAGACTGAGAAGTTTGTTCAGAGTCTTCACCTTCTTCACAAGCTCCTGTAGAAGTCGTGTATTGGTCCTCCAGACTTTCACTACGACCTAAAGAGATTATTCGACCATCAACTTCCTCCCAGCCCTCAACAGGGTCGATGCCTGTTTCCCTATTTTCGTCAATTCCAAAACAACTAGCAACGTTTTCAATTCGAACATCATTGGTGTCGGATTCCAGAGTGCTGCTTGAGGGTGGGTTAAAAGAAATTCCAAAAGAAGAGAAGATGTTATTATCAAGAGCATTGCCTGAATTGTCCTTAAATTGAACCATTCTATCTTCCTTTTTCTTTTGCTGGTCATTATTATCCAAAACACTTGGAATAGTAATCCTGCTTTTCTTTATAATAGTAGGTGTCATAAAAGCTGAACTTGGTCCAGAAAAGTCAACTGGTGAATCTGGCTCTAGCGATTTGGAATTCTTTTTTGGAAAAGTAGCCTCTGGTGTCTTTGATGTGAAGAACTTTTCTAACTCCAAATTCAATCTCTTTTCCCATTCTCCTGCATCAACTATTTTAAGACCAGTCGTATTCTTTTGCTCTTCGGAGATTTCTAAAATCTCGCCGTCGATTTGACCTGCATCTTCTGGATTGGTCAAGAAGTCTAAGCCATTGCCCTTTTCTATGTTAGAGTCAAATGTTGCATTTGCAAAGAACTTTTTGTCAGTTATAATAAACTTTAAGCCAGAGCCAATTTTAGATTTTGAGTTTTGGTCTATTGAGACTTCAATTGTGGTCGAAAGCTTTGCAATCAAAAGGTCGAAGACCTCAACCATAAATCTAATAAAAGATGGTGTCTCTGCGATAAGTCGCAAAAGTGGAATAAAGGTTGTCTTTCCGAAAATAGATAACACCCTGTTGTATAAAATTAGAGAGCGTGAAATGTTCTGCCTCTCTATAGGTGTGAATGCAAAATCCTCTTCGAATCTATTAAGGTTGGGGTTGTAAAGATAGTCTTGCTTCATAGCGGGTGCCTCGACCCTTGCAAGAATAGAAGACAGGTCGTGCCTACTTATTGAAAGCTCGTCAATAATATCCTGTAGAAACTGTCTTGTTCCATCAATAAAATCAATCTCTATTCCGTATTGGTAAAGACCGTCTGTTATGTCTATAATGCTTTTATCAGTTCCAGTAAAGAATCGGACGCCAGTGTTATTGGTGTCAAGTGAAATGCTCGATTCTCTTATTGAACCTTTTTCATCAGAAACTTCGACGAGCTTGTCGTCTATTTGTCCAGTAAAAGCAATAACTTCTATTTCCTGATTTCTTTCAAAGTCTACTTTACCTCCGTAGGGTGTTCCCAAAGAGTTTAAGGTTTCGACATTGCGAACACGCTTTCTCAGAAGCTTCATTGTTCTTATTTTAGAATAAGATAAAAGTCGTTGTTGTGACGCCGAATCCATCTTGTCTAGTATCTTACCATAGTGACCAAGTTTTCGAATCATAGTTGCCATATCAATCGCAAACATAAATCTTGCTTCGCCAGGCAAGCCCCTTGTCAGCCAAACGTCAGAATAGAAAGTCTGTCTTAATGTTTCGACACTTGACTGGTCTGCTATTGCGATTTCCGATAAGGCATTGTGAAATAAAGTTTCGTCAATTTCTAGCTTATTTGCTCTCTCTAGTATTCTAAAGTCTTGAATCTTTGCGTTAGGAACTCTTTTTGTTGTCAGAGGTTCTGGAAAGCTTCCATTTTCGATAAGGTCGTTACCTGCTTTTCGTGTCCCTGCAAACCATTGCCCATCCCTTGGATGTTTTGGTCCGTTCCAAACTTCCCCTTCTTTTGTTAAATAAACAACTGAAGTTGAAACCGTTTCTCTATTTCTTATCACTTCTTCATAAGAGACCTTGCCATTTTGTCTAGCAGACTCTTCTTGCTGAAGCATTGACATAAGCTCTACGTTGAAGAAGTCTTCCATCTCTTGAATGTCGATGTATGCAAAGGCTGCGTAATTAAGCTCTTCTGGCTCTTCATCTAGTTTAAACGTTTCAGAGAAAACAAACTCGTGAAATGAAGTTCCATCACTCTGAATTGTTCTTACTGAATTATCAAAGTAATCCTCTTCGCTTGGCAAGACTTCGTTCATTGAATAGGTTACAACCTTGATGTCTTCCCTTTCTGTAAAGTCGATGATGTTTTGTGCCGTAGTCAGAGTCATTGCTGGATTCACAATAGCTCTTGCCGTTTTTGAAGATGCTTGAAAAAGAGCTACCTTTATGAACCTTGCAAAGTCCTCTTGAGCGAACCAGCGGCTGATTTTGTCCTTTTCTATAACGTCATAGGCAGACAGATTCACTGTCACTGAAAGACCAGATGGTCTGCTCGTCTCTATTGTTACCCTTGTTATGTCGACGCTTGGAACAAGCATTCCTAATAAATCTTCTTGTTTAATAGCCATTAACAGTCATCTCCAAACGGGTCTTCAACAGTTGTCTCGTAGATATCAACCTCTCCGACAACAGTGTCTTTTGTCTCAGGACATTCAACTTTGAGATAGCCTCTCTTGCTGAAATCTGTTCTGTAGCCCAATTCGCATAATAAATCCTTTTCAATCTCTTTATCCCTAAAAATGTCAAAGTAATATTCTACATAAGTTTCGTCGATGTCTTCAACGTTTAATTCTTCTTCAATTTCATCGAGAAGAATGCCGTCCTTTATGTTATCATGCTTCTTTATAAAGTTCAAGGGAATTAATGTCTCAACAGTATTTCCTTCGACAAGCTCTTCCTCGACGATGAAAACCTCTACATCAAAGTTTTCCGTGAGTGGTTCTGTATTTGCCTCGTCGACTTCTAGGACAAAATATTGTGGGTCGACCTTTACCACTACATCAAGACCACTCTGTTTGACGAACTCTTGGTTATCCTCATAGAAGTCAAGAACTGTTGGTTCAACCTCGTCGAGACTACCATCTGAACCTTGCGTAAAGTCTGAATTTCCCTTTGACAAGAGAGATTCACCTATCGTCGTCTTATACATTATCTTATCGACATTGATTTGAGGAATCTGCAATGTTGGCTGGTCGCCTTGGTCTACAGTTGTGTCTGATGCTATCTGTGAGCCATAAAGATTTATCTGCCAAGCTGGAAAATAGTCGTTTAAAACCGAAGACTTGCCAAGTGGGGCTGAAAGTGAATAGTGCCTTTCTGGTGTTGCTTGAAATGACTCTTTCAATTCCTTGTTGCCAGTTCGAACTAATTCTACCTGTTTATAAACTCTTTTTTCAGCAGATGAGAATGAAACCTGAACTTCATTTGTAGGAGTTTCTTCCAAGATTCTAGTCTCAGCATAGTTCTGCTCTTCTTGAGAATCACCAGAGTATTTCCAGTCATAAACAATGTCATCATCGAAGAATGAATAATAGACTGGTTTGAATTTACCCTTCGACAATAGGTGCTTTCCAAATGCCGTAAGCTCAATTTCTAAAACTTCTTCTTTTTTGTCTTTAAATGCCATCTCTTCTATTCCTGGTTCCTGTTATTATCCTTAACTAAGTCCTCTGGGTCAGTCTCTATCTCAATTCCTGACTCAATCTTCGCCATCTCGATTAAACTGAAAAAGTCATAAGGATAGTTATAACTATATTCTGGCTTCTTTTTTCCGACCTTGAAGTCAAACTTAAATCTTGAGTCTTCTCTGGAATCTTTTGCCATTTCGAAGTAGTCAGCACTTGCCTTCCTCTTCACTTTAAAAACCATCCAGCGGATATCTGATGGAATTTCATTTCCTTCAAAGAACTCGCTTGGTCCTAAGTCATGAATGATTTGTTTTTCTTGTCTAACAGCTTTATTAGCTATCTCTGGCTTAACGCCTTGCCAAATGTCAGCAAGGTCTTGTTTTCCAAGGGTCTGTGTGAACTCAAAGAAATACATTACAAAAGGATTTTCGCCTGCTGACATAGGATAGGTGATAAAATCATAACGAGGTGGAAGGTTATATTTCTTCATCATCTTAATCATTCTTGAGATTGTAGTCTCTTGCTTTGGCTCACCCAAGTCTGCTCTCTCCGTCGATGTGATTGCTGGTAAGCCATTTTCAATGTTGCTCTTTTGAGCTAAAAAGTTCTCCTTAGTTATTGAAATAAAATTTCTTCCGTCAACCTTTGTTGTTCTTACTTGCTGCCCTTCTGTTTCTCTAATAGGCGGAGTGGGGTCGATTCGGACAGGGGCGATTGTTCTTCCGTTAGTCGAAGTCGCAGAAGCCGTGTTGATAGGTAAGCTAGAGACGTTGCTATTAAATCTTGAACCTTCTCTTATATATTGCGAGAGTGGTGCGTCTCCCCTATCAAGGAACGGTATCATTACAATCGCCTCTGAAATTTCTCTGGATTCTGCGATGTCACCAATCTTTTCCTGCGTGGCAGTGAATCCGCACACGTCGATTAATGAGCCAGCAGTTCTATTTGAATTCCCTGGGTTTGAAAAACTCTCCTCGATTGAAACGAAAATGCCTTCTGACTGCTGTGGGATTGAGCCATAGCCAGCCCAGGTTCCAGTGCCGCTCTCATAAGAAGGGGTGCCATCGGTGGAGACGGCGGATTTGTCGTTTGAGACTTTGTAGTTAACAGATGTGGCAGCACCTTCATAGTTCAAGGTCTCCTCTTGCTTTATCTCGTAGACACCTGCATCTTGTCTAACAACTCTTGTAACACCATTTTCAGCATTATTAAAATTAAGAACTGGACATTCGAACTTTGGTGAAATTACCCAAGTGTCATAAGCAGTTCCTTCTGATTCTACCGCTGAAGTGACAACAGCTTGACTTTGATTCTCTGAAAGAGGTTTTGCGACACTGACAGATGTATCAAAGTTTGTCTTTTTAACCCTCGCCTTACCAGTAAGATTGAACGACGACCTAACGGTCATTCTTGACTTCCAGGCTGGCGTGTCCTCGAAGTAGGAGCCTGACGCTTGTGATTCAAAGTAGTTGTGCTGCTCTTCTGTGATGTCCTCCGTTGACAATCCAGAAAGAATCTCTTCTAGCGTGTAAGTTCTACTCTCACTAGGAACAAATGACATTCTTGTTGTCGATTTGCCGTGTAGATAAGGTGGAACATAGGGTGCTTGGGCTGGACCAGCAACAAGGTCTTTCGGTTCACTATAGTCGGACAATTTCTTCCACTTGAATGAAGGTCCGAAATATCGACCCTCTGACGAGGTTGGTGATAGTGCAATCTCAAATCCTCTTGTCTTCTGAACACTTACGTCCATGTAATAGGTCTTACCAGCAGTCATTGCCTTGAACTCGTTCTCTGGCTTTGAAGCTATAGTTGTAAGACCTTGATTCTTCAGGAAGAACTTAGGAACTTCTGCTAAGAAGTTATTTATCGCCAACTCATATCTAATATCACTACTGCTCTCATCTGACCATTCGAAAGATGGGTAAGAGAACTGCTCCAACTCCTCACCATACAACTTAGATTTTAGGCTATAATATTCTGGCGTCATTAGGTAAAATTTGAATGGATTCTTTTCTACCTGGTCTCTTTCCCTCTCAACAGGGTTATAGAAAGATATTGGTCCTTGCGTCGTTGCCCTATCGGACTGAACAACTTGACCTTGCTCTCCTTGCCTTAGTTCTGTCGTCATTCCAAAGATTGTGGCATCCAAGAAACCAGAACCTGTGTTTGAACTGGAAATTGAAGAAAAGTCAATGTTGCCGTTACTGTTAAGAATCTTTAATCCGAGTTCCGAGGCAATCGAGTAATTCGACCAGCCAATCATAGTGTTTCCGTCGAAGGAATTGGTTGAATTTAAGACGCCCATGACCCTTGTGGATTGGATTGTCGTTAATTCTCCGTAAGTCTTTCCAGAGTTCTTGAATTTCTCCGAACCGCCAGTAAAACTCATGGAGTCCATTTCTTCTTCTTTATTACGAAACGCTTCTTCTCCTTCTTCGCTAGGGAGGCTAGGGAGGGAATCTGGTCCTACATAAAATAATCTAATCTTCCAACTTCCGTTGGTTTGAATTCCTAGATTGGCTCCTTCAAAAAGCTGTGGCAGTCCTCCTTTATAAGTCTCTTCAAATATTTGCGCTATTTTATCGTCTGACCCAATTATATCATCGGAGCGAGATTGTCCAAATGTATAATTTGGTGTGGTGCCTGGAATGGCGATTACTGACAATTCTTGATTTTTATTTATTGCTCTACAGAGCTTTACTGCAATTTCTTCATTCAATCTAGCTGAAGTAATCTCCGATTGGCTCGTGCTAAACTGGTTCGCAGAAGTCCTTTCTACCTCTCCCGTTGTAGAATTTCTTCTTGCGATGGAAAGCCCCTCTGGGGTTCTCCTGAAGTCAACCTTGACGTCCCAATCTATTCCCTCATTAACTGGAACATTCGGGTCTCCAATTGAAACTCTAGTTGTTTTCACCTCTGGGCTTCCATTTGAACCTTCTTCTACGTGACTAATAGTCAGGAAAGTGCCTTCGGCATTCCAATCAAAAATCTCAAGGTCACTGTGGTGGAAAATCTGCCCTTCAAGATTGACGGCACGAGAAGTTCTTGACAAATAGTCTCTTGGATTAAGGAGTGCTTCAAACGGAAGTCTTGTGTCTGGTTCTTGTAGAATTACGAAACCATTACCCTGAAGACCTTGCTTGAAGGAAGGTTGGCTTTTTGCTAAGTTTGAATCTGCAAAATCACCAGGCTTGTTTCCAAGTGCTTCATTGACATCGTTCCTATCTGTTCGAGGTGCATACCAGTTTGGAGCATAAGTGGCGAAATCAAATGAACCTGAGCCAATTACAGTTCTATTATCATCGACGAAGTTCTGCTCAAGACCTGTTTTATCAGTAAATGATGCCCAGTCTACAGATAATCCCGCTTTTATAGAATTATAAAGAATTCCTGGTGCAAAAAAGTGTTGTAACGCAGTCTGAACCTGCTGTTCTTTGAAGAAGGTACTAGACTCGTCTGAAATCTTGCTAATCTTGTCTGAAAATAAGCTTGCTATTTGGACTGTTCTATCTTGTGGATAAAATCCTTCATAAGGAAGAAGCTTCTTTATAGCACTTACTTTTAAGTTTACTCTTAACCGAGGCTTTCTACCAAGTGCCTCGTGGTCATCGACAACCTTTTCCAAGAACTTAACGTTGTCAGTGTGGACGTAAGAGTTGAAGAACTCATCATCCCAACCATCACAAGTCTCGGTCTTCTCTACATAAGGAACACCGATTCGGTGCCAAACAGGAAGGTCGAAGTTTGCTTGGGTCTGGACTAAACTATATTCGAAAGCTAGGTTTGGATTCGTTACCGATGTCCCCGTGTCATCTATAGTGATTCCGTTTGTAGAATAGTTGATGTCCCACTTTGTAGTAGCGGATGTGTAGCCAGCGAAGATGTCAGAGTTCTCTTTATCCTCTAAGATGTTCCCTGGAATTCCATTATTATAGAGCCTGTCCAAGCTTGCTTCTGATAAAATGCCTGTCCATAAAGAGTGCTCGTCGAGCAGACCACTAAATGACATTCTTTCATTTGCCTCTAATTTATTCCCAAGAGAGTGCGAGAAACTACCGCAGCCTAAAGCGTATCTGTCAATGATACGACTTTCGAGATTCAAATCAGTGTCAAGATTTTCACCCCAAGGATAACTTGCAGTTGGAAACTTACCTACTGGGCAAGGCGAGTAGCCGTAGATATCTGCGACTTGTGATGTGTCAATCGCCTTTGCATGAACGCCATAAACTTCCACACCATTGAGCCACATCTTTATCATCATTGGTCTTGTTGCATTCAAGAACGGAACAAGTTGAAATGCTACGTGGTTGAATTCATCTGGTTTCAAAAATGCTGGTGTTCCGTCGCTATTGAAGAAACAATAGACCGAGCTTGTAGTGAGAATCTTATTGAATTCTCCATTGACCACATCTTTCGAGTCTGAAAAGACAACTGTCAAGCCAAGTTGGTCTGAACTGTGAACCTCTGATTTTACACCGTTTGGGTGCTTAAATCTTGACATCAAAACAATACTCTCATAATTTCCAGCGAGGCGAGAACCCTTGTTTCCGAGGGTCGCAATGGCTGAATTATCCCTGCTGTTCTGTAGTGAAGAGTCTGGTTGAGCCCAAATGGAGAATGTGAAAGCCTTTTCACTCAATTTAAGAAACTGGTTGTCGCTAGTCTGAGAGACTTTATTTAGCCTAACTGCTAAGAAATCATCTGATGTAGAACTTAAGTTAAATTTAGCCGCTGCGTTATAACCAGACATATATGGAAAGACAGGTTCACGACCAAGTGCATAGGTTGGTCCAATCTTTCTGCCAGTTAAGATGCTGTTTTCTAAAGTAAATGTTTCTGAAGCCTTTATTGGGTTAAAATCTGCATAAACCTTAGCTGCATTGTTTATCACATTAGTGACATCACTGAAGGCTGAAGGGTAGGCTCCTATTGTCACACGCTCATTTTCAAAACCACTTAAAGAATAAACTGTCTCGTCCTTTGTGGTGACAGTCTTTCCGCTGAATTGAGTGTGAGTTTTTCCTTCATGGCGGTTGGCGTCATAGGATGCGCCGTCTAGAGATAAGAAATTATAATTCTTTGCTCTAAAGTCTCCGCCTTGTTCATTAACATACTTATCCATGTGTTGTGAAATTCTGAACTCTGATAAGATTCCATAGTTCTGACCTATGGAACGAAGTTCTAAGTTGTAAGAATCATAATCGTTATAAGCAGGCGAATTGTCAGACAATTCTGATGTTCTGCTAATCCAGCCTGATTCACGACTGCCTCCATTGAGAGGATTGTAATAGAGTTGAGCCGCAGGTGTTGGTGCGACCTGTGTCTCTTTTATAGCGTCCGAGCTATATCTTACAACCGTTTCCGTCGCTGGCTCTGCCGCTGGGAGACTTTCGAGACCTGATGTCGTTGTTGTTAACGCTGAATCAGGTAATGTTGAGTGTTTTCTACTCTTTATCCAATCGAAGTATCTCTGTTCTCCAACATAAGATAAATCGCCAATAACGTTATAAACTGTCTCAACTCCACCGAGGGTTTGTGAATAATAGAAATTATCCATTGAGAAGTTCGAGTTCTTCTGTTTTAAGAAGTTTTTCTTCTCTTCAATTGTCGCCCAACCAAGCTTGTTCGGGTTTGAATCTTTTCTAATTCTATCAAGGAACTTATCTTTCCAAAAGACGTTATAATCGTCCAGCTTTGCTCGCTCACGAATCTTTGTCAAGCCAACATTTCTATGCTTTGGATAAACAATTTCACTGTAAATAAATTCTTTGTAGCCCAAGTTTGAATCTACATTACGCAACTCTGACATCACCTGGTCATAGAACTGAACAGGGTCTTTAACTACAGAAACTCTTTCTCTTAAATTTGGATTTGCAAAGAACTCTAAATTATTTGAATAAGATGCAGTATAGTCGGTAAGAATTATTCCTGGTGAATAAGCATCTACTTGTGTAAGCTCTCCTATGGAACCTCTCGTTTGAAGATTCCAAGTAACAACAGGTTCAACGTAGTTTTCAAAAGTGTTTTCGTCAGAGCGACTAATAACTGAAATGGTGTTTTGTCTTCTTTGTTCTATAACTAATGGTCTGTCCTGACCACGGAATAACTTCCAGCTTGCCCCCTGATAAGGTCCATTTCTATCTAGAAAAAGGTCGTTTGGTGTGTAGTCTCCAGACCCAGATAAGGGCATAACGCTACCAGATGGTTCGACGAGACCACTTTCAATTGATAAAGTCTTTGTAACCAAGGGGTTATAACTTTGAGAAACGAAAGTGATGTCTATTGAAGCGTTTGAATAGCCAGAAACATAACCGCCGAGTCTTGGATAAACTGTTGCCAAGTTATCGCAATCAATAACCGAAGAGTCTGGTAAAGCAGAAGCTGTAACCCAAGCATATTGAAAATCTGACCTTGGCAATTGATGACCAATAAAGAAGTTGTCATAGTTTGTTATGCAACCATAAGAGCCAGAGTGGTTCGAAGGGTCATCCTGAATTTTCAAACTCATTCTTACTGAAGGGTTTCTATTGTTCTTCTGATAAGCTGCTACGCCGTCCAAGCCAGTGTTGAAGCCTTCCATCAACCTATAGCCCTGTGAGCCACTTTGGACTGCACTGTGTTGTGTTTGCCAGAAGTTTAAGTGAGTTCTTACAGTAAGGTTTCTAAAGTTCAACGAATTGTAGGAACTGAATTCTTCTGCTTCTACGTCCATCTGACCTCTTGGAACTGTAAGAGGGTCACCAGGTGCAGAGAATCTTTCTACGAAAACGTGCTCTGTTCTTCCGAAGGTCGTTGCGTCAGCATTCTCATCCCTATTTGGAAGAGTGAAATCGAAAGCGTCTGTAATAGCAGAAGAGGCTTGCTTAACAATCGAGTAATCTGGGTTTCTAACCAAGAATCTATTGTTCTGAGTTCTTCCTGATGTTTGAACAACTTGATAAACTCTTGAATAATTACCAAGAGGTCCAGGCTCACCTTCTTCGAACTTAATGTTCTCGATATTCAATGGTCTCTTTGCCAACTCATCTCTCGTGTAACGAGCAGATGGATTGTTTGGGTCTACTTCGTGTGGGTGGCGAAGAGTATCCGCAACATTTAAGTAAAGCTCTGGTCTGTCAGCGGCTGGTGTTGCAAGATAAACGTGACGGTGCTGATTACCACCTACCCATTGATTGGTAAACGGACCTTGAATAGGAATCTCTGCGTCGTCGCCGTAAGAGTCATTATGGATGTTTGTTAACTCAGCAGCACCGCCAGTTGGTGTCTCTCCATAGCGTGGAAACATCCCCTGTGAGCCCTTTAAACTCTCTTGTGTGCTCGTTACAGAGTTCGTGAGCGTAATCTTGTGTGCTCTTCTAAATTTTTCTTTATCACCCTTATCATAGCAAGTTTCTGGGTTAGGTTCAACACCATTTAACTCAATTCCTGAAGTTCCAGTCGTGATAGTTGTTGACGCTCTAATAAACTCATTCGGGTCTTTTGTTATCTCTGCGTAGTTTGCTCCGCCTCGAATAGTTAAAGCTTTGTCAACTCCAAACTTATAAGGCTTTGACAATCTTCTAACAGCATAAGTGCTGCCCTCATAGGAAGTGGTTGTTGTGTGGTCATATAAGATTGGCGAAGCTTCTTCTACGAAAACACTTCCTCTCTTGACAACCTTTGTCTGACCTTTAATATCTCTAACAGCAACGTTTCTAATTGTCTCTCGGTCATCATCGACCGTAGAAACTCCCGAAGTGACACCTGGGTCAGTTCTTTCTACTCTTTCATCGTTCCACAAGCAAGCATCGCCTGAAGGTAGGGCAAGGTCTCTTACGATTGCCGTGTCACCATTTAGGGTTCCGTTGTTTGAACCCTTTTGGTCGATAACCTTATCTGCTCCTGCTGTGTCGCCTTCTCCGAACTTCCACCAAGAAATAACATCATTATAAGCAGAATGCTCTACTAAGTCAAGAACTATTCCGCCATTATAGAGGTCAGTCACTTCTGTTTGTGTTAAGTCTCTATTGAAGAATGCCAGATTAGACATCTTGCCCTCGAAAGGGTCCGTAGTTGTTGCAAGAGTTCCGATTCTTACTGGGGCTGTTCCATTTTCCATCGCTACATAGGCGACATTTCCAATTCGGTTGTCCAGCGACTGAAGGGTGCCGTCGATGTACATTTCAATTCCATCTTCAGGGTCAGCCTCGGTTGAATCAAAGGTTACAACAAGGTGTTGCCACTTGCCAAGGGTGAACGCACCTGTTTTAAAGGCTGAAATGGAAACCGCAGCCGATGTGTCAATCATAACAAGTGTTAATTGATTAAACGGGTCGTGCTGGAGGTAGTATTCACTGTTTGAGGCGAAGCTGTTATATTTGGAAACGATAGTCCCTGGTGAACTCACCGTCGTTGGAATGTAAACCCAAGCTGCAATAGAGAATGAGGAATCTGTTGTTCCATCTCCAAAGGATAAACTATCAGCGTCAGGAACATTGATAAAGTCCGCTGCTCCGTCAAACTCTGCAACCTTTGTTATTGGTGCCGAGCCAGACTCCCAATCATAAAGCATTTCCCGAATGCCTCTTACCTGACCCTCTGGGATGTCCTGTTTCATTTCAAGAGTTGGAAACTTTGTCCAATACTTGTTTCTCTCTAAAGTATGGTTCTCGACCATCGTTCGAAGAGTTGAGGAGAAATTGCTTGAAATAGGAATAAGCTGTTCAATCATCATTCCAATTGAAGAGTCAAGCCACTTATAGAAGTGAACATATTTCTCAAGACTTGGAACGTTTTGAACCTTTTGGAAATAGAGTTGTCTAAACTTCTCTAGTGCCTTGTAGTTCATTCGATATCTGTTGACTGGCTGACCAATCAAGTCATTGAACTCTACGATAGAAGCGAATAGATTAATGATGTCATCATCAATAACCTGATACATGCTCTTTTCAGCAGCAAAGAAGTGAGTGATTGGTCTGGACTCTCTTGTGAATTTATCGTCGTCTTGAGTTCTAATCTCAATAAGGTCTTCTGAATTTAAGACCTCTGGTGTTCTATGTTTTGCAGAGTAAAGGAACTCTTTGTTTACGACCTGTTTATCGTCTGCTAAGAATCTCCTGCCTCTACCAGTTATTTGTTTATCTAATAAGTCAGTAAACCAGCCATAACGACCGTCTGTTATTCTGTCCGACAAGTCTTCTACAATGAACTCGCCTGAACTGTCTGCTGCTGTTACGTTTGAGAAATCCCAAAAGAGTGCAAGAGTATCTTTTCTTGGAACTCGGATGTCTGTTGTGAGACCACTTGACAAACTTGTTACAAAAGCATAGGCATCAGCGTTTGGGTTTAGTCTACCAAAGTTGCTTGCATCTGAAGCGTGTCCCTTGATTTCTGCGTCTGATAGATAATCATACCAAAATCTAACCGAAGAGACCTTGATGTCAGTGTCTCTTACTGTTGTAGCGTTGGTAGGGTCTGCATCTGTCTTTAAAGCACCTACTGAAACAAACTTTGCCAACTCCATTGCTGCCCGAGCGTTAGAAGAAGTTATAACGGTAGTTTTTGTGAACTCCTCTTCAACTTCATCTGCAAGCATCTTAACGCCGTAGAACTCAAGGTTATAATCAGAAGTTGCACCACCTAAAACTGTATCTCCAATTTCTTTTATTGGTGAAAGCCTTACTGCAAAGTTCCACTTTGAGTTATCATAAGTCTCTTTATAAGTTGCGTCCGTCTCGATGTCAGCACCGAGAAGAGTAGATGATAGAGCGAACTTTATGTTTTCAGACGTAGCATCGTCCTTCTTTGCATAAATGCTGAAGATTGGGTTTATGCTTGCCTGATAAACAGCGTCACCTGAAGCCAATGAATCTGCCTCACCAAGCATTGCAATCTGCTTCTCAAGACCAGTTGGTGAAACATAGTTTGGGTGCTCCACTGAAAGTCTCTTTGGAAAAATAGCCTCTGCCTCGAAGGTAAGAGAAATAAGGTTGCTCTTTGCAGATGGAACGCCTGGAATAAAGGATGATGTCTCTGCTCGTGCTGCTACCTCGTTTGAATAGACAAGTGCATCATTTCTATCTGGGTCATTGAAATCTACAACATTCTTTTTAATGGCTGTTGTTCTTCTTGTATCCTCAAGCGTGTAATCAGAGTTATCAGAATAAAGATTAATCTTAATTAATTCATCATCAACGCCAAAGCAGCGGATGAGATTTCTAAACGCTTTTTCAGCACCCTTTGACTTGTAGATATAAGAGACATTGTTGTAAATGTTTTGATAAATAACATTCTTAATGTCTTGAATCTTTTCGTCGAAAAGCTCTTGCTCGCCTCTTGAGAGAATCTCTTCAAAAGCCGTAGCCTCTACAAACAAGTCAGGAACTATAAGACCAGTAGACTCCAAAGCCCTGTTAACAAAAAAGAATGGCTTGTCTGATTCTTCTTCTAAAGAATAGTATTCGTTGTTTTTTAAATTAGTTAATTCGCTTATCCGAAGATGAGTGTCATCGAAGTGACTACTGATAACTTGTGTTAACTCTTTAATGTTCTGTCCATTGACGTCATCTTCTTCAAGAATCCAAGCTGGCATCGTGTGATAGATAGAGGCATTATTTGTGTAGTCGTGAGTCTGACCTAAGAGTTTATATTCTTCCAATGCCGAGACGTAGCTCGGATGAGTTGAGTAAACAATTGGGTCGGGCAATTCATAATCGTCGGCATCGACAAGACCTGATTCGTTAATCGCTGAACCTGTGTTTCTAACTGTTGAAGAGTAGTTTGCGATTGTTCCGTTTGAAATTCTTCCTGAATAATCGAGAACAGTAGCGTCAATAGAATCGTCTGTTGTAATACCTTCGTTGAATTTGTAATAAATTCCGAGGTCTACGATGTTACTCTCTTCGCTATATTTATTGTTGTCTGTGTTTGTTCCACCTGTAACTTGTGTGAACCAATGTCTTCCTATCTGTTCTTCTGTTCTTCGCTGCTTCCAGAAGCGGAATTCGTCAACATAAAAGCCATCAGCAGACAAAGTTCCAGTAGATGTGCCATTTATGTTTAACTTTGAATCAACCTGGGTAACTGAACCAATAGCTGTTCCAGTTGCCTGAGTGTGGACTCTTGTGCCGTTCTTATAGACCTCGACCTTTACTTGACCGCCTTCATTGACAAATGAGAATGCCAAGTGGCTCCAAGTCGTGGTAATTAAATCAACGATGTTTGTAGTTGTCGATAAGCCAGAAGCAGTGTCGTCTCTATAGACGAGGGTTAGGAGACCATCGGTTGTTCGAAAGCGAACGGACATTATAATAGACTGTGCTTCATTTCCTACGTTGAACGTAACGAATGAGCCAGAAAATGTGGACTCAAGTTTAGCCCAAAATTCAACAGTGTTTCCTAATGCCCCGTCAATATAGAGATTAGAGTTTCTATAAATTGAGGTGTCCCAGATGTTAGAATTACCTGATTTAACAGGGAACTGTTTAGAAAGCTCTTCTGCTTCGCCTTCTGTAACCCCTGGTTGGTTGTTTGGACCACCTTTCGCCGTTACAGACTGGTTAGTTCCTAATTTTACATAACCAGTTGACTTAGGATAGGCATTGTCGAATATCCATCTGTCTAGATAGGAGGATTCGTTTTGCCACTTTTGAATCTCGGATGTCGAACCATCATAAGGAAAGGTCTTATAGACTCTTGCGAATGAATCTTCATAGTATTTTTCAGCAGAGCCATAACGAGAAAAGTTCTTTGGGTCTGAAAAGTCAACGTGAGGGATAAGAGTATTCTCTGACTTTACAACATCACTTACCAACTCTGCTGACTCGATGTCGTTAGTGAGGTTATCTGCTTGTGTTTTAGTTACGACTTTATTGTTTAATCGCTTGTTAAACAGATTTTTTACGCTCATTAATCTACCCTAAATTTGAAAGTCTCTGGTTGTTCCAATAGTTCGCCATTTACAGAGAACATTAATTTGATTCCATACATGTAGCCACTCTCCAAGAGTGACATATCAAAATCAAAATAACTGCCTAAAGCGTCATAAGAAGCTAATGTGTGGTCATTATTTAAAAGCGTTGTTCCAATTCCATAATCAATAACAGTTTCGTCATCAACCATTCGAACAATCTTGTAATAAATCTTTTCTACAATGTTGTTTTCTAACTCTTTACTTGCTACCGTATAAATAGTTGGATTCCAATCTTTTACTCTAGTGTAAACTCGGAACTTTGCCGTTTCCTCTCTTGAATAGGATGATTTCATATTTGTAATGTCTACAACGTAGTCAATCTCGCCTGCATTAGTCTCTGGCTCTCTTGTTAGAAGCTTTATTGAACCAGTTTTTATTGTCGTTGTGCCTGCTACTACCCATTTTTCGTATATGGTCGCAACAGTAACGTCGCTGCTAATCGTAATAGTCCCCTTATAGACTCCCGTCTCTGGGTTTGTGACTGCTGCTGTGCCGATGAGAGTCTCTGGTGTTAGTGTAGAGCCTGAGAACAATTCTAAGGTTACTACACCTGTTATATTTTCCCTTACTCCTGAGACAGTGTTGTATAGATATAAACTTTGGACATCGCTGGTAGCCAATGGCGAAGCTTTATAGAATTTTCCTCTATCATCGCCGATGGCATTAGCAGACCTTGCTTCGATAATTGGTCGCTTGAAAAAGAACTCTGATGAGCGAGAAAAGAACTTCTTTGTGTAGAAGTTGATTACGCCTGCTGACTCTGTTGAAGTGAAGGTTATCAAAAAGGCGGTGTCTACATCTATGGTGTTCCAATTATCTACAATAAAAGACGTAATGTCTATTTCCAAATCTTCATCGCCTGTGTCGAAATTCTTGCTGCTGATGAAAGAACCAGCAGGAGGAGTAGAAGTGTCTATCACTCCTTCGCTGGTCCAATTAGCTCCTGTCTGCCTTTCAGCCCAATTTGGAGCACCGATGTCCTTATAAGACTCCATGTCCAGACCGTGACCCTCTAGCCATGCTTCCTCGAAGTGATAAAGATTGAGTGTAAAGTTTTTTGGCAATGTAAATGGGTGCTTTGCATTAAAAAGTCTTAAGACAAATTTTGTATCGGAAGGTGCAGACACGCCATAATAGGTCCATATATCATCTAGATTCGGATAAACAAGAATTCTTGACTCTTCTCTTTTCTGTGCGTCTGTTGCATCAGGGTCAGGGTTCTGCCCGTAGATGAAGAAAACTTCAAGAGAATCTGATAAGCCCATATTAGCATCAGTTGCTCGTGTTTTCAAGTCTTCTTTATAGGCGTTTGTAATAGTTGTATCTTTTGTTGCGTAAAACTTTTTAATAGACATTAGACAATTGCTCCTGTAATGTCGAACGCTGGGAATTTAATTTCATAAAGAACGTTCTTTGGCATCTCGATGTAGCGTCCGTCAGCAGAGGTCGCTCTATCCAAGTCAAATCGGATGTTGGAATAACCTCGGTTCGGATTTGTAGTTCCAATCTTTTGAACAATTTTCACGTCTGTCACATCAAGAATTCCTTCTACTTTTCGAAGCTCACTATAAACGTCAGTTATGAAGAAAGGTTCGCCGATGTCTGGAAGTCTTGAGAATCGCTGTTGTAGCTTACGTTTTGCTGATTCAAGAACATCAAACTTTGATTTATCCATTCGACCAACTGCTACAAACTCAATTGAAAAATTAACTACCTTTGCGTCAAGGATGTCAATAGTATCGCTAATCATCTTATTCTTTTGTAGCCACGTCTTAACATTCTTTTTGAGGATAGAATTAGACTCTGTTAGTGTACCATCTCTATTCTCGGAAATCAAGTAAAGGTTTAAGTTTCTCCTTAAAGAATCATTATCTCTTAAAATCCTGCATCGCTTAACAGAGCCAAACTTTGGTGGCATCTGATAGACAAATGACTCATAGTCCTGTTGGGTGACTGCCCTGTTTTGAGTTGCGAAGGTGTCTCTTATTCTTACCTTAAGTTCATCTGAGTTTGGAAGTGAAACATCTCCTACAATAGGCTCTTCATTATCAACTTCAATAGAGTTTGCAACATCATTTGCTGTTGCTGCGTTTAGTGACGGAAGGTCTTCGAACTCTACGTTATAATCAACTGATTTATTTAACTGACCCACTCTACAATTAACGTTTGTTATGGTATTGCTTCTGAACTCTACAGTTAGTGTTGTGTTCGAAGGTGCAACGCCAAATTTATCACTAGCAATAAGGCGGGTGGGGTCAAATGATTTGTCTTGAATAAAATTCTTTCCATGAGTCTCCATAATAACAGTGTTTGGTTCTGAAATCATATCATCAGGAAGAATGGCATCTGAACTTGAGCCAAATGATAATGTAGTCTTTCTAGCCGCTCGGTCAACGATAAATCTTCTTGGAACCACTACTGGTTTTAAAATCTCCGCTGCTTGGTCGCCTGTGTTAGCATCGTAAGATTCAGTTCCTACCGTCTTGGTTCTGTTTGTCACAGATTTATAAATTACGTTTTGTGATAAATTATCAACCTCGAAGAACTCATTACCTTCAGAGTCTATAACTGAAATAATCTCTGAAATATCAAGTGATTGTAGTTCTACCTTGTTGAACTTCTTAAAAGCTCCAACAGAGACAAACTCTTGACTTAATGAACCAGAGACCACCTCTCCATAAGCCTTGATTGCGTAAAAGGTTGGTGTGCCTGTTGTTTCATCTACTCTTGCAACACGAGTCTCATTTCTTGGATTTCCAAAGAAGACGTCTTGATTTAAAAGGAATGAAGCTCCTGTTGTTGCTCGAAATGTAGAACCTTTTTTAAGGACTGGCATGTAGGCTTGGTCTGGACCAACTCCTGTTGTCGTAGCAGGAATCAAAGCATAAAAAGTTGCATTGCCAACAGATGACGCTGCACCTCTAAATTTAAATCCAAGCTGCTTTCCGAGCTTTAAGATGTTTTCGTATTCCGCTGCTGTCTCTAGAAACGTCTCATTTGCTTGATAGTCAATGTAGAAAGATAAAATGTCGCCAATGTAGGCAACAGTGTCTATCATAAGAGCACCGAAACTTGCCTCGTTAAAGTCCCTAAACGAATCAGGGTAGTATCTTTTTGTGTAGTCTACAAGGTCTTGTTTAATTGAATCAAATTCACGACTTGTGTATTTTATCGAAACTGTTCTGGTCTTGCTCATCTGTAATTCCTCTTCGGTAAAATAATTAGTTTGCCGAGGCTTTTATTTCTAAAGAGTCTATAACGCTAATCGGGTCGATGTTGTATTGAAGACTTATCTTAACACCGTTGCTGGTTATTCCTATTTCTTTCAGGTAGTCCTCTATCTTAACCTCTATTATCGTTACAAATGGTAGATAGAAAGAAACCTGTTCTCGAATCTTTGATTCAATTTCGTGATAGGTCTGCTTTGTGTTGTTTTTAAATAAGTAATTTCGTAATCCGACGCCGAAGTTGGGCTCCATTATTCTCTCACCTGGTGCAGTGAGAACAACCATTTTGAGGTTCTGTGCCACCATTTCTCTATATGTCTTATTAAGAGCATAGCCATCTGCTGGGTCTTTTAATAATGGTAATTTTGGTGATAAGCCGTAAGCCACGTTATTTCTCCTATCTCTAAGTAGAGATTCTAAACATTTTTATCTTGTAAGTTGCATCAGTTCAGCTTCAAGCCTGTTTATTTCTATTCTTGCCTTTCTTTCATCCTCGTTTAGTCTTGTCCATCGGGCAAAGGGGCTTAGGAATTCTCCAGGTCGATTTTCCGTTAAAAGTTCTTGAGGATAAGGTCTCGCATCAAAGTTTCTTCTACCATAACTTGTGTAGTTATTTATATCTTCTTGAAGTGCAAATCGCTGACTCTTTGCACTCTCCAGCCTCTGATTTTCAAGTTCAATCTTTTCTCTTAATTCTGAAACAATTGCATCTTCTCTCTCAGACTGAATGTTTCTCACCTCTGTTGCTTGAGCTTCGGTTGTTAGAAAGTCACGAAGTCCAGTCCTCTGTCTTCTTTCCAGTGGTTCGATAAGTTCGCCAGTGCAAGGGTCTCTTTGTTCGAGCCCCAAGTCTTCAAGTTCTTCATCTGTTTTTGTTCTATTCTTATCGTAAAAGCCAAGACCTAACGCATTATAAAGATTCGTTAAAGGGGTTGGAATGAAGCCAGGAACAAAGGATAGTGGTGCAGAGTAAACTGTTGTTGGAACGTTAACACAAGCAAGTTTCGACAAGAACGCAAGCTGTCTTGCAAGTTTAATGTTGGGGTCGTTTTGCTCAACATAGTCCTTAAATGCTTGAAGTGCTGCATCTTTTGCGGCTTTTGCTGCAAAGTTGAAATTGAAACCCTTATAGGCTTTACCCCAATTAACGCCGAGACCTAGATTCCAAGATAGCTCCCCACAAGGGGTGTCTTTGACACCGAACTCAAGGTCAACAATTGAAGTTAAGTCTTCTGCACTTGTTTCTTTCAAGTTTGGATTCTGCTTTTTCCAGTCATCTTGTTCTGGTGTAATGGTGTAAAATAGAGAATTCAACTGGTCTCTTGTTATTGTGAAAGAATTTCTTATGTCAGCGTTGGTGGATAAAGAAACAATCTCGTGAATAGTGAATGTAGCCTTGTAGTTCTCAATAGGAAAGAAGAAATCAAACAAGACTCTTACTTCAGTAGCATCGAAAAACTCATCGAACGTAAGTTCTGCAAATTGTTCTTGACCCTGGAATGTTGACTCCTCTGATTTATTCTTTACTAATTTTTCATATCGGTTCTCAACCTCTGATATTGGAATTATAAACCGAGGATTATTTGATTCAGAGTTAATTCCAGTAAGTTGTTCTTTGTTTAGTCCGAGAAAGAAACCCCTTTCTTTGCTATAGTTATCCATTCTTGAATAATCAACTTCTGCAAATGCTTCTTCTATCAGAGAAATAGAGTCTATTATCATTGTAGCTTTTTCTACTTCTTCTTTTGTAGCAATTCCTCTGCTTATCAAACTGTTTGCATAAAGTTGAAACTGTCTCAGCGGTGATTGAGGAATAATGTTTGAATCGGGAGACCTGTGTCTATCATAGAAGAATCTATCATTTTCTTTTAACGATTCCTTTTCAAACTGAATCTTTATTATTCTCTCTTTTATCAGTTCTCTTGAAGAACCTACTTCTCTTGTATTGTTTGAGCCAGCAAGGTTATCATTTGTGTTATCAATTATCTCTTGTAACATTTCCCTCACAATTGAAGGTCTGGTTTTTGGTAATAACAATGCTATTTGAAGAGGCTCTATAATCACTTCATATTCCTGCTTTAAAATCTCTATAAATGACTCTTCTTTTGTCTCAGCACCTACAATCTCGTGTACCTCAATTAAGAAGTCATCATAATATTGAGCACTGTATTCAAGCATCGCAAGCTTTACCATGTCTTTTATGAAAGAAAACTTTATCTTATCAAAGTCTCTCGTGGAATCGAAAACAGACATTGTGAAAACACTCTTTAAAAGCATCTCGACAAGATAATGTCTTGAAGTTAATCTGACACAGCCTTCCATAATAGCTGCTTCCATTGGATTTTTTTGGTCACCAGTGGTATCATTCAAGGAATCGTAATCTAAACAAAAGTCTTGGTCGAACTCCCCCTCAATGTCTTTTATAAGGGTCTTGACCTTTAGCAAATGAACATCGCATTCTGGATTATCCGTCTGTGGTGATAAATCAATTAATTCAATGCCGTGGGCAGCGTTGTCTAATTTCTTAAAATAAGGGCTGCTGATAATTCTATCAGAAATGTCTTTTAAGAATTTATTTTTAACAACACTATAAAGGGTCGTTCTCGCATTTTCTCTTATAGCCTCCAAGGAGTTTGAATCTACGAACTCGGTGAATCGGCTTCCAATAAGAGATGCGAAAATGTCGTTTGGTGAATCGCCTTCCAAACCATTTGCTCTAAAATATTGCGAGTAAGAACTTGGAGTGCCCTGTTCCACGATGATTACATCGTTTGAACCCTCATCCCTTTCTACGACTATTCGAGTTAGTTCATCTCCTACGGTTTCATAAACTATTTGAGTAGGTAGTCCAGGTGCTGCTCCGATTTCTAAAAACTCCTGTAACTGAAGACTCTCTGCTTCTAATTCTCCTCTCTTTTCGAAATTATCGGACGCCAACTGAATAAAAGAAGCCTCGGCTTCGCTGATGGTGCGGCGCAAGATGGTCCCGTTTCTGATTATGTCCTGTGCAGTATCTTTAAACTGCTCAACAGTATAGGCTTCAGCCTCGCTGCCTGCAACTAATTCTATTCCAATAAAAATGTTTGAAATATCATCAATTCTTCGCCTGATATTGTCTGCTATGCTATTAGAAACAGGTGTAGATGAGACTGGTAGAATGAATGACGCTGGATTGTCAGGTGCCTGTTCTGGAATTGATGTTTTGATAATGTTCTTAAATTGAGGAACAGGTTCAAACCTGAAAAGTTGCTGACCTTCCTCATTTTCATACTGAACTTGTTCTAATGTTGTGGATGCAAACTCGTTGCCCTCTTTATTAAATGAAGTGGACACAGCACCGAATAGACCCTCTAGAGTCTCTCTTAACATTAGTGAAAAGCTTTCGTCTACAAATGAGGCTGCTCCAGGCTTGTTCGAGTCCTTTGCACAGAATAAATCAGGTGCTTTAAAGTTGTCGGCGAGAGGTCCATTTTCCAATGCCGCCAATAACTGGTCTGCTAATTGTTCTTTTCTTTCTTTATCTTTAGCAAGCTGTTCCTTTATCTGGTCCTCGGTCATTTCACCCTTTTGTCGAAGTAGTTCTTCTCTTAGTGAGTCACTTTCATCTTCGCACAAGAAGTCTTCCACCTTAAGGTCCGTATCTGGAATTTGCTCGTCCAAAATGTCTCTACAGAGTTGAAAGTTTATGAAGTTGCCGAGGGTTTGAAAGAAATTAATTATTTGTGTTTTCGTTTCGAGACCCAATTCTGGATATAACCTTCTTAGCAAGCTTTGTGCTATCTCCAGCGTTTTTTCACTTGGATTGCCCTCTAATAATTCACAGATTTCTACTGGTGTCAAGACATTGAAGAGGTCATCAATAAAGGAAGCTGCCTTCTCTTTATCAAAGTCTCCCTCTACCTTTTCCATTGCATTTAGCAGGTCTTCCAGGCTCGGCGATTCTCCTGCTGGTTCGTCATCGGCGCAGGCTGCTCCCAAACTTGCCAACACACCCTTTACAAGTGAGACGAGAACGGCTGATATCATGCTCTCTAAAGTGTTTTTAAGAGTGGAAACAAATGCTGCTGATATGTCGTCTGTTGGAAGGTCATCAGGAAAAATAGCCGATGGTATCTTATGAATCTGTGACAAGAAGCCTAAAGCTCCGCTAACTTCTGATTTTAACCCTCTGATATCTCCTAAACAAGCTATTGCTTCTGAAATTAAGAATGGAAGGTTTACATTGTTTAAAACCCTCTCGTAAGAACTCTCAAGACTGGTTACTTGGTTTGCTGTCTTTGGAAAGTCTTCTGCTGCCCTACCAGCTAATGCAACTACAGTCGATTTGTTTTTTCTTTCTTCATAAATCTCTGTTTTTCGATTATCGTCAATAAGATAGTTGTCCTCTCTTCTCATTTGCTCAACTGATTTTACAGAGGGACCAATTTCTGACTTTGGCTGTTTATCTAAGTTCTGATTGTTATGAATAATGCTTACTGGTTCTTCTTTTGAAAAGATTCCTAAAAATTCTGTCCAAGAGCCCGCAAATGAACCTATTTCACGCACTCTATGAACAAGTTCTTGAGTCCTCTTTGATTCAACAGGCTCTGTCTTTTGAAAAACGGTCATCGACTTTGACATAACCGTTTTATCATTGTTTTTTTGGTTGAGGTAGGCTACATATGTCGGTTCATAACCCTCTTTCCATCCGATAATAATAAAGTCAGTCGGTGGTGCGGAAGGAGAGGAGGTTGGACCTTTCAATCCGTTTTCGGTAAGAAGCTTTTCAATCTCATCAACGTAAGAAGTAAGATTGTCAGATTCCCTATCGGGGTCGAATGTTTGAATTTCTCCGTCGAACTCTTTCATCCCCTTTCCTAGAGTCTTTATCTTATTAGAGGCGGTGGAGAAAATGTCCAAGAATTTTGCAACTGGTATCTGAATAGAGAAGTCAAATTCTGGCTCTTCTTCTTTATCCTCTAGTGGTTCAATGTATTTATAAGGCAAAGTAACCAAGACTCGCATTGGAATCTTTGCTCGTGAGTCAACATAATAGTCTTCTGCTCTAGCGAAAATAAAATAGTTTTCAAGAAGAAGTCTGTTGACAGTTTCCTCATCAGATTTCTTTCCATTGTCTTTCAGAATAATCTTCAGTCCAGTGGCGAGAGCCTCTCTCATTCTCTCTGTTAATTTTTCTCCTCCTGTTGAGTCGTAATTCGTCTCAACAGAAACTTTAACCTTAGCATCAGAGACATCAAAATAAGAAACATTTACGTTCTTGTCCGTCCACCTTGGAGAGATTGCAGAAGGCATTGGTAGAGACTTCTGTTGACCCAGGTCCATTTTGGCAGATTTGGGCGTCTGCGGTAAAGGTGAAATAAAGTTTTTCAAGACGTAAAGGCGAGCACTCTGGGGCGTTGTCCCAATAGTCTTTACTTCTGTGAATGTGCCGTTGGGTCCGACTGCCTCATCAATGACTATGAACTGCTGCTCTGGTTCAAGAGGCATAACAACTTCAGCGTTTGGGTCAGGTAATGACCGCAATACTGTTTCGATGTTGCTCTCGTTTATGATAACCCTGTGTGTAGCAGATGTAGGTAAAGGTGGAACCATTGGCGTAGGAATAAAATCTTGACTTACAGGCTCTGCTGGTTTTGGTTCTGGTGTAGTTCCTTCTTCGACCATCCTTTTGTAAATTTCATCTCTTCGTGAAGCAGATGCACAAACTTGAGGATGAGCGGCACAGTAAGCGTTAATGTCTTTTTGTAAAATCCTGCCCGCATCTACGTTATTGAGGATTAGACGACCTGCGGGTGGAACTAATTTATCTTCTTCTGGGGTAAAGTCCAATTCGACTTCGACCCAAGATTGAATTTTTCCTTGGGCTGGATTTGAATAATCGTATCCATTCTCTATAGCAAACTTCTCTTTTGCCCGAAGGTCTTCGAGTCGTGATTGACTTGGTGTTAATGCCATTTTAATTTACCTTATTGAAACGACTGTTTATCCAGCCTTCACCTGCTGATGATAAATAGTTTTTCTCGAAGTTTTCCAAGTTAGCCCTGTGTGTTCTCAAGGAAACCTTTGTCTTCTGCATGTGCCTTAACATAACCTGACCTGCAACGATATCGACAACTGGTGATGATGAGGTTCTTGCGCCAGGTTTTGTTGAAAAGTGCCAATGGTCTTTTAGGGCTTTATTTAATTTATGCTGTGACATTAGAAGACCATTTACAATTCCGTTTAATTTATGAACGTGATTAGTCAATCTTTTAAGTGCGGAAACGAGATTGTCACCCTTTGGAATCCATTGTAGGTCAGTGTCGTCGTTGCCTGCTATCAAGTCTATTCCAGGAACTGCAACAGACATATTCGCACCTTGAGAGTTTTCCTCGTCTGTTCTTGTTACTAATTTAATTCCTTCTCTCGCAATAATTCGGACTGCATCTGCTTTAATGGCTATGCCAGACTTCGACCGAGACTCTCCAACATTGCCATCAACCAAGCCAAAGTTTTCATCGAGGTCTGTCTTTTGACTAATGTAAATTCTAGCAGAGTCAGTAATAAAGTTAGGGTCAACGAAAGATGATTGGTTTGGCTGATAAGACATCCTACCCACTACAATGTCAATCATCGAAGCCTGAGTGTCACCTTGACCACCATAACCGCTGTCCCTCGTTCTTGGACGGTCTCTGCCCATTACGATGTAGTTGTTATTCTTGCCTGGGTAGACTATCTCACAAGGTGCTTTTGCAAATTGTGGAATTGGCTCTAACAACTCTTCACAAAAAACACCTTGTCTTTTAGATTTTTCTGCCTTTGTGAATCCTGAAATAGATTCTAGGTTAGTCTCTGTTAATCCAGAGATATCTACTGCTTTCTTTTTAGACATTTATCCTCTCCACCCTTCACCCCAGACACGAGCCCCAAATTTTGAATGACCAGCGAAGCCTTGTAGCTGCTTGTCACTCCAGAGTTCTTCTAAAATTGATGCGAAGGTATCTCTTCCCCTCACAAGTGGCACTAGATAATTAAAGTGCCACCATTCAGCACAAGCATAAGTTGACTTAAATTTGCTCCTCTCTCCGATGCCTGTAAATCCGTATTTTGAAGCGAGGTCTGTAAATGAAAAGAATCTTCCTTCGACAACAACCTGTTTGTGTGGAAAAATGTAAGCTTTTATTTTTCTTACAGGAACATTTGGATTCTCAGTTTTACACCAAACATGCCAATTTCTTGTTCCGACCCTTTCTATCACATAAGGTTGTTTGGTAGCATCGACCTTAACTTTTGCATTTATTCTTCCATCATACATCCCAGTCCACATCCCTAAGTCAAAAGCTAAACCAGTGTAGTGAATTGAAGTCTGACTTCTTGATGCTGATTTTTTAGCATTTGCGAGACTTCTCACTCCTCCAGATGTAGTGACAATTCCGCCGAGAGAATTAACTTCAGCTTTCAATTCGTTATAAGCTTTTGCTGCGTCTTCTCTTAACTTCATAGAACCATATCCTCCATATTCCCCCATAGGTGTAAATTTGTCAGCCTTAACTCTGACAAGCTTGTAGATTCGATATGGCGTTATTGGTGGTGGAGAAGATTCCGCTGGAAGTGGTCCTGATAAAGAGACTTTTGGCTTAAGACCAGAAAAGGCTTTTTTAGAGCCGCCTACCCTATCTGGTTCTTGTTTTGTCGCAGGCATTGAAGTTCCGCTTGTCAAAGGCTCAAGGTAGAATCCAACATTGTTATCAAGTTCAACCCAAACAAGAGAACCTATGGTTGGCTCTATGCAATCCTCACTCTTGGAGACATAAGTTTTGTGACTGTTAATAATCGAACTGTGCGCTGCTACTTGATTCGGGTCTCCAGTGTCAAAAGTCTCTGGCTCTGGAAGGTGAGCATCAAGTTCTGGAACTCTTATTTTATAGCCCTTCAGTTTTAGAATTTGGTCTTGTACTAGACCAAGACTGGCGAAGACTGGGTTATCCACTTCAGTCGATAACTCTGAGTCTGTCAACTTTCTTAAAACTATTCCAACCATCCTACCTGCTGGTAAAGATGTATCTGTCAGGTGTGTTCTCGCAACATCCTTGAGAACATCCATTGAAGTGTTTCTTTTGGTATCAAAGCTCTTACCAGAAGTCTTTGGTTTGACCTTTGGATTCAAGTCTCCAAAGTCGTGCTTAGGTGCTTTCTTCTTAGGAGTGACCTTGACAACGTTTGGGTCGGAATCTTTATTGCAACCAGCATTAGACATTTTATTCTTCCGACTCGTTTAAGAGGTCGTAGATTTCATCTTTCTCAGAAGCAGTCAAGCCTTCTTGCTTTCCTTCTTTCTTTTGAAGAAGTCCAGCAAGTTTGACTATCTGCTCATTTGACCTTTGGAGTGTTTCTACATATTTGGAAGCAATCATTCCGCATTGCTGGATAGTAGAGATAGAGCCTTGTTTGTTCATTTCCTGAACTAGCTCTGTTAGTAGGTGGGAAGTTATTGCTCTGTCTGAGCGGATGTTTTCTAGAGCCTCTCCGATAAACTCTTCAAGGTTCTGATTCTTCTTTTTCGCCATTTTGTCTTTCCTCTATGTGGGTGACTTTACCCTCATTCCAGTCAGACTTGAAAGAACGGTATTTAGACCTTAACTTATTTAAGTTGTTGACGACCTGTTTTGTGTTAAGTCCCGTCAATTCTCTCAAGTAAAGGTAAATAGCTTTCTTATTAAAAATTTCAATATCATCGGGCTGTTCCAAAAGAATCTTAACTGCCTTGTAGACACGCTCCTCTGTTGGTTTCATAGGCATTTCACCCCACTTCTCAATCTCATTCCAAAGAGCTTGCCAAAACTGCTTTTGTTCCATTGAGTCTTCATAGGGGTTTGAAGTGGACATGTATCTTTCTTCAATAGACCTTGGAAGTGAGTCAAACTGGATTTCACGCCTCCTCTGAATAGAATGTCTTTTTACTTTATGGATAAACCAGTTCTTAGTAATGACTGAAAAGTAAGAAAACGCTTTGGAACCCTTGGAAACATCGAACTTCTCAAGAATAGTTGTAAGCCAAATCTTACACTCATCTCGAAGCTCGTCAATGTTAGGAAGAGTTGTGAACTTATAAGTGTAGACGATTTTATCTACCATCTCACCCATTGCAGGTTGAATGAGTTCTCTATAAAGTTTTTCTCTCTTTGCCCTATCACTTGTAGAACAATATTCTATAATTGCTTCTTCGTGAACATGGGTGAAATAAAGCCTTTTAGTTCTTTTGCGTCGTTTTCTTTTAATCTTTTTTCTTGGTGTGTTTTCAGTCGTCATTATTTTCTTTTTCAGTAATTATTCTTTCCTCGAATTCGGATGCCCACTCGTCAAAGTCTTTAATAATGGATAATAATTCTTTCAAGCGAGGTTCGCCAAAGAACAGGTCCATCTTATAAGTCTCGTCAAGGAATTCGTGAAAGGCATTAAACCTTTCCTTCATTTCAACGGAATTATCTTCGATGATGATGAGCAACTTCCTAATGTACCATAAAAGAATGGCATTAAAGGCAATTGCGAGGGGAAATAATAAATAAATTATGAGAGTTTCAATCATGCTCAACTCTTGACTCGGACTTCTGCTGTTCAAAAACCTCTTTCGAGTCTTTTATAAATTCTTTTACTCTTGAAGCAGCAGAAGTCTTTGTCGGGGTGGTTTTCTTAACATTTATCTTATCGTAAACTCTTGTGAGTTCAGTATCCTTACTCAAGCAGAACTTACATTCTTCCTGCTCTTCGTTCATGCCGTGAAATGCTCTAAAAATAACTTCACACTTTGAACATTGGTAAGAATAATAAGGCATTAGTTATCTTCACCCTCGTTTTGGTTTAATTGGAATGTAGGTGGGTTAGCGACTACGAGTTCTCCGTCCTTGGTGCCCCAACGCTTGGTTTCTTCGTCCTTGGTGAATTCCATGGACTTCAAAACAGGAACAATATCGGTTTGCTCTAATAGGCTCTTCTGTAGAGCCATCATAATAGCTCCTAATGCTTGGTCACTTAACTTCATTAGTGTCATCTCCTTCAGTTGTTGTTTGTAGAACACTGTCTATAACATTATTATAGCACAGGTTTATCTGTTGTTCAGTAAAATTGTCCTTTATGTGGTTCTGAAGACTCTTTGCCTGCTTATTATACTTTGAAAGGTTGTTATAAACCTCCCTCATCTGAGAGCGAACTGAATTAGTGTCTGGAAAACACCAACTTGAAGTTTCTTCCAAAACACCTTCCCAAGAGTGATGTTTTTCAAGATTCTTCTCTTCATAATCAATCTCTACAATGGAGTTGTTTGAAAACTCCTTAATCCCTCCCCAGTTGGGTGCGATAACTGGAACGCCGTGCTGTGCTGCTTCGAAAATAGGAAGCCCATAACCTTCGCCGTGTGACGTTGTAACGTAAGCAGAGATGTTTTTATTCTTATAAAGTGAGACCATCTCTTCATCAGATAAAGTTCCGTGAAGCAAATGAACTTTACATTTTCTATCCTGTGGGAGTTCTGCAAGCAAGTCTTGAAGCCTTGTCTTAACATGCTCTCTATCAATCTCAGTTCCTCCTTGAATTCCAAGCTTTAAAATAAGACCTACATCCTCATTTTGGAACTCTTGAACGAATGAGAAAATGGTTTGCTCTACATTCTTTCTTGGGTTCCATTGAGCCACTGTTAAAAAGTTAAAATCAGAAGAAACATTTAAATCAATCTTTTTCGAACGTGCCTGACGAGCAGGAAAATTGATTACTTCTATCTTTTCTGCAAGTGTTTCCGTAAAGCAATCCTTCGAATGTTGTGATGGAACAACGATATGGTCCATCTGCTCGCAAGCCTCGACCCAAGATTGTGGTGCTTGTGTCGTTTCTACTCCAGCAGTAATTCCAATGTTCTTTTCACAAAGAGGTTGCCACTCTGTAGGAAGTTGAACCTGAATTGATAAATCAAAGTCTAACTCTCCTGTTTGAACTTTCTTTGCTGTCTTCATAATTGTTGAATCAATCCAGTCTCGCTCTTCGTTTTCCTCGAATAGCCAACCAGAAGCTCCCCAACCTACATTCAATAAATAAACATCGTTTCTGTCATCAGAACGAAGTGCTCGTAAAACTGAACGGCAGTGTTCCCCATAACCTGAACGAGATAACGCTGGTCCTCGTACTAAAATCTTTCTACTCATAGTTCAATAATCTCCCAGTTCTGGTGTTTGCGATTCTTCCAAGAACCTTTTGTTTTATAAATGTTTGTTAGAGCCTTTTCCCAACTCTCGGAAAAGTCTTTGCTGTTATAGTTTCTTACAACGTGGTTATGACCAAGCTGTCCAAGACGAGTTCTTTCCTCTTCTGTCATAGAGTGAAACTTCTTTAAACCAGAAATAAAATCTTCTTTGCTAATCCTGTCTTGATAAATGTAAGGAACCCTGTGAGAGCCTATAATCGTCCGTGTGGCGGGTTTAATTCCAATTCCGTGTTCGTTGTCGCAATCTCTTATTTGTTCGCTTAGACCGCCTGTCTCATTGACGAGAATGGGTGTTCCACATGCCATTGACTCAAGCGTAGCAAGTCCGAAGCCTTCTGCGTCTGAAATGTTAATAGTACAATCTGAAACGTTGTAAAGCATCGCCATTCTGTCAGCAGGATATTTCAAATTAGACAACATTACTTGACCGTCTTGAAGACCCAGTTGTTTTAAGTTCGCCTCAAGGTCTGTCCCCATGGGGTCGCTTGGGTCAGTGTGAACCAATAAAGACGCTTTGTCGTGCCCTACTTCATCGAGGAATTCCTTAAACCACCAGAGAAGGGTTGTTACATTCTTTCTAGGTGCGTTCCTGTTATTCCAAAAGAACAACGTTTTATCATCTTCGCCAAAGTGCTCTTTCTTGAATTCTGACACATCCTCTTGAGGTAAGATGTTGTAAACAGTCTCATCAACGGTGTGCGGAATTCGAATGTGCTTTGCCTTCGTTCCGACCTCATTTACAACTCTTTCGGTGAGCTTAGAAATAGAAACCACGAGGTCATTAGAATCATAAAACTTTTTATTATAATGAGGAGCAGGGTCGTTGTCCCAAACGTGGTAATAAACCATTGAGGCTTGGGCTCTTACTTCGTCTTCAATCTTCCAAAGCCACTCGTAGAAACGAGGGTCAGTCATTAACCAAACGATGTCTGGTCTTTCGGTTCTCATAACAGAACGCATTGTCTCAATGTTCCCATAACCCTCGACAGGAAAAATCTTCCAATCGTCGCCGTATTGCTCTGTTTTAATTGGTGACATATCTCTATGCTTTTGTGCTCCTGCTAAAGAGACAAATTCAAACTTACCCGTTTGTAACATCGCCTCGATAAACATCTTTGTCTGAATCGCAACCCCTGTAGAAAACAAGGGGTGGTCAGATAAAGTTAAAACTTTTATCTTTTTAGTCATCTTTTCTCCTATGGACACTCTGGTGTGTTTTTGAACTCGCATTTACTGCAAGATAATTTATTTTTTATGTATTTGCCACTCTGAATGTTGTAGAGGGCTCTGTTTAATAACTTCATCGCATTATCTAC
>UEXM01000295.1_pt1 | contig 55527 bp, 38 predicted proteins | sample 1796661 | NCBI WGS metagenome assembly UEXM01 (sample SAMEA4772469, study PRJEB27181) | metagenome | reverse complement strand
GGGAAGTGGTTCTTGTTTCTTGTGTCCCAAGCAACAGTATAGACGACCTTGCCGTCTTTGTCAACAACCGTCGCACCAGTGATGCTGGTGCTGACGTCTAATCCTAAAATCATTAAAAATCCAGTTTCAACTTGAAAGTAAGCTCTCTATCCTCAGTCTTCTTAACGGGGGTTGCAACATTGGCAATTGCAATTAGAATCTTATTTTCATCATAAATTCCAACTTTGGTTATAAATGTTTGTGGCTTATAACTACCAGTTGGACTCACATAAGATGATGATACAGTATTTTTAACGGATTGTTTAGAGTTTTCAACATATGCCAATGAGGAGGTCTTGTAAACAAAAGCTGTATTCGTTGATTGATCAATGTATGAGGGATTACTAGAGTAATTTAGCTCGCCGCGCGGGGCATTGGCTAACATCGTAACCGTGGGCACATATGTGGTTCCACTGAAATGCATGTCATAACTGGCGGACATCCTCGTTGTGGCAGTCGAGTTGTCGTCCTCCGGTATACCGTCGTTCATCCCAACGCCATAATACAACCACGATGAGGTTATTGCAGTACCAGCATTTTTATAATCTAACTCTCTTATCCCCAGCTTCCAGCTGCCAGTTAGAACAAAGAACCCCTCGTTGTACAGTATAACACCGGCAACACTACCCGATCCCGTGCTTCCGGACGGTCCCACCTGTATAAGCTCTCCGTTATATTTTTCATCCTTAAGCTCTCCTATTAGAGTCCCCGTGATATAGTATTTTAGATTTACTGTACCTTTCTTGATGGACGAGCCGTAGAATATAGATGGAATACTTATTAAATTAACAGATTGTATATTCTTGTCTCCGTATGAAGAGCTGTAAGAATAGTGCTCACTAATGTTCGAATAATAATCTAAAGTGTTTCTGAGTGCGTTAATTCGATTAGCTGAGCTGCTTCGGGTCGTACTGTGTGGGAATAGCTCCCTAACAATACTCGCAGACAACGGGTAACTTCCTGTTATTAAATCACCATAATTAAAGTCTGAGTTAAAGCTGGATGTTGAAACTGTTGTGAAAGAGACTAGGTTGTTGTCTTTCACAACAAACGGATATATTAAATTAGTTAATTGTCGATCAACATTTAATTCGTACAGGCTCACGTTGCCAGGAGCTACAATTGGAACGTTCCAGGTGTTGGCTCCGCTAATCTGCGACTGGTTGTCTAGAAAAAGATTTGAATTATGAGCAAAGAATTTTCTTTGTGGATGCGCCTTTATCTGATTGTGTAATATGTCAGTTTCTTTGAACTTGTAATACGGCATAACATAAGTAAATAGTTTATGTTAGTAATCTAGACGCACTCTAAGAGTTAATTCGTTTGTGGGGTCCTTCTTTAGCGGCTCAGAAACCTTAGCAGTTGCTAGAAGCTCGTTGTCAGGGCTGTATAGACCAACGGTTGTCACGTAGGAAACTGGAGCATCTGTAACGTTTTCTTTTACTCTAAGCTTACTAGCAGACAAATAAGTTGGGTTTGCAGAATAGTTAAAATCATTATTATCTGCCCTACAGAAGTAAATTGTTGAATTAAGCTCTGTGGTGTTGTTAAAACTTAGATTAAACATTCTATGTCTAAAATTGTCACAGGCGCCTGATATTTCAGAGCCAGTCAATACCTGATCCATGAACTCTCCTGTTGAACTCATGGAGAGTGGCGTGGGACCAGAGCTAGAAAGCAAGCCCTGGAACAGAGAGGCTGTAACTACAGCGATGCCAGCTTGGTAGAATAGTAATCCTGCTCTAATGGCAGTATCACTATCTGTTGGATTTAAAAGTTCATCACCGGCAGAATTTGTTGCATATAGAATTGCATACTCGCCAGCTGGAGAGTTCACCTTGAACGTTGTCGCGGCATTCGTGTCTCTTAAGATAACTCGATCGGTGGACATTGGGTCTACATAGCCACCACTCACGCCCATGTCTAGATTGAACGAACCCTTTTTGATCTCGTCCTTGTTTAGAAGTCTAGAGAAGTTTACGAAGAAAGCCTCTCTTATTTTTGTACCACCCGCTGAAAGGTCTCCGTCCTCATCAAACTCTTGAACTGATCCGGTGTAATCAAATCCCATTAGGACTTGAGCCATTTGAGTATATAGATTAATCTTCTTTGCATTCTGCTTGGCAGTTGAGGAAGAAAGTGCCGACTGGGGTGAGTATCCTAAAGTTAAATCAAAGATGTGGTTTGCAGAGGAGCTTAAGTATGGATAATCATAAACGCTCTGGAACATTCCGTGAGAGTAGTTTTTAATATTTCCATCAGCATATGTACCAGAGATTATTGACCCAGTGATTGGAATAGCCTCATGTAATAGTGATCTTGTTGAAACAACATCTTTGTTTCTTAATGTCTTAAATGTACTAGCCATCTTCTATCCTTTTTATGCTGGTGATTTGACAAATCTAATTGGTATGTCTAATCTGTATCCTGTGGTTACACCCGTAACTCGCACGGTCGTATCGATAAACTTAACGCTACTGACTGTGCCGCCGCCGAGCTTTGGAAGGTCAACCGTGCCGCCTAGCTTTGTAAATAAATAGGTGCTAGACTGTAATTCAACGGAAGACGCAATTTTAAATATGAGTCTAGTTCCGCGAGGTCCAGCAACTGCTGAGCCTATGGAAGTATCAGAGATATTCTCAAAGAAGCCTCTATCCGTTGACAAAGACAAATAATATGTCGCTATATTATCGTCATCAACAAATGCCAGTGTTGCGGGGGCGCCGCGCTGATTAACTATACTGCCGAATCGGTTATCTAACTCCAGAGTATATTGCGTCTCCGTAAGATCAGGTCCAAGCGGGTTTTGCTTAGAGATTTCAGTTGTATCCAAACCTTGATCGACGGTTATTGGACTCGGATCACTGTCAAATCCACTAGCTCCATGAAAGAAGCCAGCTGTCTGCATATCCAGGGCGTTCGTTGTAGTTTGACCATTCCCCTGTGTGTTTTCGTCAACAGCGACAAGATAAGAACCATTGTGAAAATCTTGACGTCCAGCTGCGGCTTGAGCCAGGGCAAGGACCGGTAGATAGAGTATGTTTGTTCTGGAAACGGATATAAGCTTTGATTTTAGGAATGATCCGTTGTTCGTAAATGCTTCCAATACGGGTGTCTGTAGGATTTCAATATCAAAATAGGCGCTTCCGGATGGATGGTTCTTGTCGTAAAGGGTGTAATCTATTTCATCGTCACCTAGAGCAAACTTGGTGATCCTAAAACTTCCGTCCCCTCTTGAAAGTCTCTCTCTACCTAAATCTGTGAGCACTGCGTCGAGAATGATATCTCCCGAATTATCCAAAAATGCCATATTAATACCTCTTCGTAAATATAATTAGTTATTTTCTAACCATTTTTCCCGTTTTTCTTTTAAATAGTGTGTTCATTGAAATTATCAATAACCACCACCACCGCCGCCTCCGCTACGACCACCACCGCCGCGGCGACCGCCGCCTCTACCGCCCTGCTGGCGAACAGGCTGTTGCTGGCGTGCAGACTGCTGTTGGCGTGCGGATTGTTGTTGGCGAGGAGCCTGCGCTGCCTGGGTGGCGCCACGGGAGCTACGCTGCCTCTCAAGCTCCCTGATTGCTTCCCTATCTCCGCGTGAAGCTCTATCTACTAAATCGTCTTCAGCTTGATTACGAGCTTGTCGGCTGACCTGGTTCCTTCGGTTTGCAACAGCACGCTCTTGGTCCTCCTTTGTCCTCTCTGGTCCCCTGGAGGCGCCAGTGCTTCCCACAGCTGGCATTGTGGGTGCTATTGATCCAGGTGGACGGCTAATCGGGGCAGTTGGTGGTGTGGCTGCTGCCGCTATATCGCTCCTAGTTGTGGGCGCCATGCCCGGAGTGCCTGTCATGGGGAAGCTTCCAGCAGAGGTCCTGCCGCCAGAAGGGCTGGAATATCCAGTTGCCAAAGTGCCACCTGGGGGTAGTCCTCCAGGGGCGATAACAGGGGGCACTGGTGGGGGTGGTACATAAACAGAGGGCTCCTCCAATGTCTCCTCATCTCCCCTTTGGTCATCCAAGACCTTCTTAAAATTAATATTAAGGTCGAGTTTTCTGCCAGTCTTGGTGGAAGTTAATCTAATTTTAAATTCCTTACCCCACAAAAGCTCCTCGTCTACGCCCAGTTGAACATTTTCCATGGTCGGAGCGGTAGAGGGGTCGATATCCTCTGCAGCCATAGCCTCATAAGCGAGTCTATTAAATATAATTTGTGAGAGTTGTGGCTTAACTTGCAAAAATCTTGTTAGTTTGTTTTGTGTCGTTCTTTTATCTTCATCGGTTGCAAAACGTATTGCCCTAATTCTAGGATAAATTGGTGATGGAGAGTTTTCACTTTCAATCATCTCGACCTCATAAACAGCCGTTGGCGGCGAGACATGTCCGTGAACATCACGAGCCCTTATAATATAGTAATATTTTTGATTTGTACTGATGGTGTCAACGAACGATGTGGACGAGGTTTTTTTGTAATTGGTCTCCTCGGTCGCTGTTGAAGATATTGTCAACAGACTATTAGCAAATTGCTCATAGTTTTCTGGCTTAGAGGATAATCTGTATATTTCAAAATCGACTGATGGGTCATCGTTCTCATATAAAACTGATGTTCTGCTTGGGTCAATATATGACTCCCTGATATTGTTTATATACTCGGCTTCCTCATCGCTAAACACGATAGGCTTAAATTCCTCAGAGCCCACACCGGTGTTCATATTGATTAGAATCTTATTTCCAATACCCTTGTACGGAACGAAGTCAACTTCCGGGGGCATGGGAGGGTCATCCACCATGGCACCAATTCCGATGAAGTTATTTTGCGGAGAAACGTAAGGCAACTCCACTAATTTGACTGACGGTCTTGTAACAACCTTGACTCTAGCGATATAAGGAGTTCCAAGAGTTTCAGTAGGGAAGTCCGTCATGTTCGCAGACAAAAGTACAGTAGACGTATCAGAAGTGTCGGCTCCCAAGTCCAAACGGCGCGTACCGGTGCCAGCTGCTCGGGAGGCTGCCCCAACGGCACCAAGGGCGGCACTGTCCGTCTCAACATCATAAGCCACAAAGAATCTTCCAGCGACACCAATTGGAGCACCAGTGGAGGCTCCGTATGACCACTCCGGTGGGGAGGCAGATAAGTTTGCCCCTCCAGCTCCTGGGGCTGTTAGAACCTCAAGTCTTGTAAAGTCAGTCTGGTTACCGACAATTATGCGACCAACAGAAATATTGTATGAATACTTTCGGTTGTATCTCATTTGTGTGTCTATTACCCTAACAGTTTCTCTGGTTTGGCTAGTATCCGGAAGGTATTGAGTTTGAATTAGTATGTTGCCACCATTGGGAGTAACTGCAAATTTTTGTATTTTATAATAAACGTTTTCGCCAATGGCATCTTCGCCCTGCAAAAGCCTCTCGTAAGTTCTTAAATATCCTTGCATTCTAGATATGATGTGATTCTTAATCACTGAATATTCTGGTCCAGGTGCGTCAAGGCTAAGAGGCTCTATAAAATCATCCGTAAACGACTCGTCTGCAAAATTTCTCATAAACATTAAGCCATTAAAATCTGGGTTGTTTGATACACCGGTGCCCCAAATAGCCTGACTAAAGTAGCCAGCGCCACTATCAGCGTCTAGCCAAGAGCGAATATCAAAAGTTTTAGTTTGTATCTGCGGCTCTACTTGGGTTGTCAGCTGTCCCTGAAGCGGCTGCTGGCTTGATATAACAAACCTGCCATCAGCGGCAAATGGGTCAGGGTTCCCAGGGGCAAATTCAAAAGACTCAGGACTACGTGATATCATTCCCGGCAATGCATCTGATATAAGTTTATCTCTCATGAGATTATTAACCACACGACCCGTTGAGTAGTCTTCGTTCAACTTGTTCACAATAAAGTCACCCGGAGATAAGCCTTCAGGGGCATCCTGCCTAAACTGCGGGAAGCTTATCTCTGTAAACATTGGGAATATTTCTTTATAAGAGTTTAGATTCTGCATTATCCCAACGGTTGTTGAGGGTATTATAATATTGGCGTATTTTCTAGATAATCCCCTAATGGTCTGCGTTGTAACGTTTTGCTCCAGATAATTTGACCAAGCGGTATAATATGCAGTTTCGTCCCTCCTATAATATCCGCTCCTTGTTCTTTCACCCGGGTCGCCGGATGAGTTTAGAACCCTACTCGTCCAGACACTTGGTAAATTATAGTTTAAAGTTATAAAAGACTCATAATCATAACTCCTCCAGGGTGAGCCCGGGTGTTCACCGGATGGACCCATCCCCAATGGAAGGGAAGCTGCGTCTAGGGGCGCGGGCACGATATCTTCATACCCCGCGGGTGGGTCATTTGCAGCTGTATAATCTTGTCTCTGGTTTTCTAAATAAAAAGTATATAAATGGGGCAACGTGTTTTCAAGTTTTGCATACGACCCAGGTTGACCAGAGCCAATAACATTCTCATAAGGCTGTGTGTAGAAATTATAATCGAATCTAGCATCGCAAGTTCCCCAAGGCGTTGGAGCTTGAACTAAAAATTCATCCGTTAAAGTCCAAGAAGAATTATATTGATTTGAGTGATCGAAGAAAGGACCAGCGCCGATGAAAACACTGGGGTCAGAACCGAAACCAAGAAAGAGGAATGGTGCATCCGTGGTCGAGCCGGGGGCATATCGATCGCTTAAATATCTATACCAAGTTTGCATATTTGGGAATGCTGCAGGATCGCCTAAGATTAGAACCTCTTCCTCATACCTCCCATAATAATCTTCCTCTGTAGTTGGGGGCAACATAGAACCAGGTCCAATAGAATAGTAGTTCCCGTTTCTCCATCGAGCAGTCGCAGCGCCACCGCCGCCGTGTGTAGATAGCTCACTAGCCCAACTCTGATCTCCAATTCTTGAATATCTAATTCTTTCAGTATATGGTGAAAGGAGGACTTCTGAATCTTCCATTAGGGCAGCACCAAGGTCCTCGGGACTCATCATTGAAGTATATCTAGAGAACAGGACCTCTACTTTCCTACTACCACCTTGAGAAATTAGCTTATTTCTATCATCGTTGTTCCCAGCCCACTTTAGCCTTCTATATCCCTGCTGGGCGCCACGACCATTGACCCAAACAGCGTCATAGTCAGCACGAAGGGGATCTATCGCCGATAGATATGTGCCCGTGCGGGGGTCTTGGTTAGTTTGAACTGTGTTTTCTCTGTCAACAACACGATTCTGTCTACCGGTAATTGTCATGTTTAGTAGTCCCTTCTTCCTGTATTACCTTGTGCTACACCAACGGGAGAGGTCATTATTGGGGCGGCGCTGGCTGTTCGAGATTGTCTTGGTGGGGGAACTATCCTACGAACCTCACGCGCGCCAGGAACACTGCTTGTCTGCCCTCTTGTATTTGTCGCAGGCTGCGGCGGTTCCGATAGTGTGTACTCCACCCTCTCCTCCAATATGGTCCTGTCCGACTCAAGTCTAAGTAAGTTTAAAAAGTTTTCCCTCTCGGCACTTCTTAAGAATGGAGCACTAGGATAAGTCAAACTCTCTGCATTGAGAGTTGCTGAAGAATTTCTTGTAACTCTGGCACTTCTAACAGGAGCGCCAGGAGTGACGGTTAACAAGAAGTGCTCCCCAATAACTGGTAGGCTGTCAAACATTTCATATGAACCTATATTTGCGGTTGGGTCATTATATTTTCTTATCCTGCATAAAAGCCCTGATCTAATCGAGCCTATAACCTCAGAATTCAATTTTAGCCAAACTGGGACTTTTATACTAACATTTCTCGATGCCGGGGCACCAGGAATAGATTGGATGGTCACCGCCCTGTATCCTGCTAGATATTCTACAACCCTTAACATACCAAAGTTGTACATGTAGGCATCAGTTTGTGCGTCATCCGCCGTTGATAAAGAAGCTGCTGCATCAGTATATATTCGGCTTTTGTTGAGTGCCAAAAGTTTTATTTGAGTTGGAAGGTCTTCAATCCTTTGTATGGTTAAAGAGTTTTGAGTCTCAACATCACCAGCGTTTGCCGAAGAGCGAATTGCTTTATTAATAAAGTTGTTTTCTTTATTTAGATCAAATGACAGATCGGCGACGTTAGTATCATCAAAGGGGGAATCTGACAATAGCGAATTTGATTCATGTAATATATTATTGACAAGCGCAATAACATCTTCAAAGACTTCAGGCACTTCGGGGCTTGTAAGATCCTCTACTAAAGGAGTAACATCGCTAGTAAATAAATTATCTGGTCCCATAACATCATTAGAAGTGGCAGTGACCTGGGTTTCGTTTGAGTCCGCCAGGTTCGCTGTTGTGCGGCGACTTTGTATAATTATACCAGAGTCCACAGCGTTTTTTACATGAACTTCATTAATATCGTTCAATCTCTCCCTAGAGGCACCCTGACCTAAGCCTCTCAGAGCCCTAGACAAAATAGAACCTGGTGGTACAATAACAGAGCGCACTGCTGGAGAGTTTATTACATTCTTGATGACCGCTGTTGTTGCGATATAATCTAGATCGTTCTTGTTGTCAGATAAAAGATTAACAGAATTTCCATCAATTTCTATCTTTGCGGGGGCAAGAAAAGAGAAATCTGCGTTTCGGGAGAAAAGCGCTGCGCCAAGAGGGCTGCTTATATAATCAAAAGAGGAGTCTAAATCCGATTGGTTGTATATATTTTGATCGTATCGAGAAACTTCAAGTGAAAACCTATTCCTGATTTCATCAGAAGTTACAGCTAACACGCCAGGTCGTTCTACGTCAATATATCTAAAGCCCGTATGTTTTGCTACATCGGAGTCAAAAACTTGTGAGAACCGCCCGTTAAAGCTTAGAAACTGATTAACGTGTGCTTGGGTCGCGGCACTCTTGCTTTGAGAATGCATTGTCTTATTTTTTAATAAAATATTGGAAAATTTGAATTGCAAAGTTTGCAACAATTCAATAAACTTTGTTATGCCATCAGGACTACCAGTTATTGGAGAAATTAGTCCATATAAAGCTCTTGACAAACTAGATTTTTGAGCCTCATTAATATCAGTTAAAATATCTAGCATCTCAATATACTTAACTATTCCTCCAAGCCAAGCCTGAACTGGTCTTAGGTCAGTGCCAGAATCTACGATTTGCTCTATCTCTGATTGTCTGTTTGGGTCAATGATCATGAAACGACGAGGGTTAGATTGGGCTTCTATAAACCTCCTAGAAAACTCACCTGTCTTCTCATCAAATGAGGAAGGTTGTGTAGCGCGCCCTAGGTATGATTTCATTGCAAAAATAACATCTTTTAGATCTGCTAATTTTCTCTCCAAAAATATATAAGATCCATCTTGTATTCTAATTCTTGCTTCGTATTGATATTTTCCGTCTGTTATTCTGGAGATCGAATTGTCAACAAACGAAAATGTTCTAATCCCAGCACCTACATTATCAATATTTAATTCAGAAATACTGCCAAACTCTTCATATCCAGGCTGTGCCGGCTCGTCGATGGAGACATCTACTAGTTTATTACCAAATTCTGTGCCAGCAGTATATCTAGCCAGCGGTACCAACACACCCTCCTGTTCCGCAGTTTCTGCGATAATTACAGGCAAATCCTGCTTATCAAAATCAAACGTAATATCCGCTACTCCGCCAAGGCGGTTTAACCCCTTAGAAACGCGCACTCTATCCCTAGCTATTCTTAAAGATAAAATTCTTGTGTTATTCAAAATTTGCCTTCGAACACGCGGCGTTGCATTGACTAGCAAGCCACCAAATTTAGAATTCTTCTTTAAAAAGCCTAAATAATCAAAATTAAATATACCGCTGGCGTTTCCGGGGGCGTCTCTAGAGATGTACAAATCTGATAAATAGTTTTGCTCATTTTGACTTTGGGCACACTTCGGAACAGTGCTCTGTGTGCTACTTAAACCTTCGCGGCAGGGCGAAACATCAAATGCTAGGTCATCAACCTCAGATAAGATTCTTAAATCTTTTAATTTAAAGTTGCGCATTGTGTTTCTCGTCAATGACTCATGCGGAGTATCTACGTGAAAAGCCCCAACCATCCAACCATCTTGAGGGTGAAGATGCACCGGACCTGGCCAAATCCTATTATTAGAGTCTACGAAAACCGAAGTGGTCTGCTGAACTTCAGAATTATCGATGACTTTCTCAATGGCAACCGGGCTATGTAGATTTATTGAATTGTCTTGCTCATCTTGTCCGTCATCAAATTCAGTAAATACAAAATAAGTTAAATGTTGAGGGTCTCCCGGTAGCAAGAACATAGCGTCCTTAATTAAACCCTTAATAATGTTTCCCGTGCTGCTGTTAGTCTCTGAGCTTATTGCGTCAATTTCATGATTCTCAATGTTTATCAACATTTGCTGGATTTGATAATCTGTGAACTTGTTGTAATCATTGGGTATTCTAGAGCCCCGTATATCAAAATATTCTCCGTTCATCAGCTCATTGGTTAAATCGGAATTTGTACTTTGAATTATTTTTAATTTTATACTGCCTCTCCTGACCGCACTGTCTAACCAGCCAGTGGTTTGGTTTGTGGTGTTTAAAATATCTTGCAGTTGTATCTTTAGATCGACCTTTAATGGAGGAGAGGCGGCACTGTATTCCTCTATACTACGACGAGCAGCTGTGCGAAAAAGCAAATCGCCGCCGGCAGATCGAATCGCTTGAGCCCTTCGAGTTCTATCGACAGAATTGCTTTGCCTGCTTGTTGGGATTGGTCCGTAAGAAAGTGTTATACCCCTAATATATACATTTGGAGTAGGTCCACTTCTTAGCCCCAATTCATTTACTGAAGGCATCTTTTTTAGCACTCCTCTTCTGGTATAGCACCAGCATCAGTCTGGTAAATATCATAGCGGCGAACTGTTTGTACGTCCGGACACTCATATGGTATGTCATTAAGTCCAACCCCCCTTGCTTTAAGGTCTCCCAAGACTGGACAAATTTCCTCCTCTGGTATCTCTAAGTCTACGTTAAGCTGAAAAAAGTATTCGACAAATCTCGGATCTATGTCCAGATCATTAGTTCCCGGCGTAACATCCATAAGTATATCGTCAACAATTTCAGGTTGTTTTTTGGGAAAATACATTGGTATAAGAGTTCTTTCAGACGTGCTAGAGTCTGGTTCTTCCACCATAAAAACTTCGATGTCGTAATCAACATCAATTGAGGCGTGTTCTTCATCAATTGCAAAAATCAATTGCGGGTATTCCTCAGATAAATACAAAAATGTACCATCTGGATATACGCCCGTTAGTCGCCTAGTGTTCATATCTCCGAACGGATCTTGAAAAGCGGAGTTTCCGACCAAAACTCGATAAGTAACATCAAAAGACAGTTGTGGTATTTGTTTTACGTTGGAATATATTCCGGCTTGCTCGCCCTCCGGAGATCTTTGGGAGCTTGTTAAATAATTAACCGCACCGGTCAATTCACCCTGTAGGACTTTTACATCCCATGCTGGAGCAAACTCGCTGCCTAATTCCATCGAGCCTAGGGGCTCGATAAGTGTATCAAATTGTGGCGGAGAAGTTATTCCGCTGACACTTTCGGCTGCAACTGGCTCTAGAGCTGGGTCCACATCTGCAAGAATAAACTGCTCAAGTTGCCGGCTCTCAATGCCTGAAAATAAATACTGGGTTTTACTTTGTGGTGTGTCTTCTTTTATTCGTGTTTCTATATCGTTTTGCACTTCCAACATGCCGATGGAGCCGCTAGAATCATATAGAACATTATCATCAAAAAATGCGTAGTAGGTTGGCTTAAATTTGCCATTTGATAACAGAACCTCGCCATATGGCGTTAATTCAATATCTAAAACATCTTCTTTTCTATTGAAAAACGCCATTATTCATCTGCCTTCACTGTCACTTCCGCGTCTAGTTTAACTAGTTCTACGAGAGAAAAGAAATCATATGGCCAGTTGTAGCTATATTTTGGATTGAACGTCCTTGTTGAGTCATCTCGACCAACTTGAATTGCCAAGGTGCGGTCAAACTGACCAACAGGGTTTGCCTGTTCACCCACAACCTTATCAAAATAGTTTTTCTTCGCCTTCTGCTTAACCTTAAATACCATCCACTGAACTTTACTTTCTAGGTTTGGTCCTAATAATTCATTAGACAAAAGGTCGTGGGAGATAGTGGCTTCACGAACCACAGCCTCTGAGCCAACATCGTTGCCTGTCTTGAATGTTTCAGAGTCCTTATCAAAAGCCTCGCCAATACGCGGAGGAACATTTTGCCAAATGTCAACCAAATCTTGCTGATCAAGAGTATGGTCAAACTCAAAAATATACATGGCAAAGGGCTCAACATCCTCTGGATTTGCTATAAAGTCAAAACGTGGTGGGAACACATAACGATCCATAGCAGAGACCATCTCCACAAGGCTTTGACCCACTGTTGTCTCTTCAGTTATTCCTCGTTTAGATACGCTTACAGCTTGGTCAATATGATCCCTAGAGATCTGGAAGAATTCTTTTGTATTGCCTCTTTGTACAAACGGTACAGCCACTACAGCCTCTCTAATTGTTTTAGTAGGCGCCACGGCGCCGAGGCGAACTGGATCAGTAGAGAATCCCACCAAGTCGACAAGAGACCCGGTTAATCCTGGGTTTCCACCCAAACCGTAAGAAATGTAGTTTTCTGGCAAATCTGATATTTGCATGAAGATACCCTTATCGGGACTATCTGGCAATTGACCATACTGATGCCACATACCAAACGCGCAACTAGAACTGCCGTGCATGGGCAATTTTATGTCTCCAAGATTTCCACTGAAGTTAAGCATTGGAGTCTCAAACTTAGGCTGAATTACCCAAACGTTCTGTGTGTCATCTTCAACCGTTGTTGCCTCACCTGTTACAGCGTCGTAAGTTGCCTTCTTGACCTGGGCTGTGCCAAAAAGGTTGAATGATGCATCAACCTGCATACTGTTGTACTCTACATTACTATGGTGTAGAATAGTGAACGGACTCAAAGTTGTAGGATAGTTATCGCCTATTCTCTTGTAGGTGACAGCCAAATTGCCAGGAGAGAAAATATCTTCTAGCGTTATTGGCTTGTCTGGGGTAGAATCTCTTGGAGCTGTAAAGATTAACTCTGCCCAAGCCTCACCATTGTAGTACGGTGGCGTGAATGGCATTGCAAAACCATTTGCTGAGCTGTGCTTGACATCTGCTGTGCCGCCGGCGAAGCCCGAGCCTACCGGAGGACCAAACGCAGATGGTCGACTGTACATGGTGAACGTCTCTACCAAGTTCACCAAGTCAGGATCCAAGATGGACAGGAACGGATTAAGATAAGGCAAGCTTCCACTTTTCGCGCGAGGGCGGTTGATACTCTTAAACACCTTAAACCGAGCAGCATATTTGTTTCCGCTCTTAACAGCTCCGAACTCTTGATCGGGCTTGGAAACCAGTGAGGAAAACTGCGTCTCAGGGAGGAAGAATTCTGGCACCTCTGCAAAGAAGTTGTGAGCCATCATCTTATACAAGTCATCACCCTCGCCACCCCAAGACGATGTAACATTTATTGAAGAGCTGTTATTGACCTCCAGATCAATCATATCTAGACCCGCTATATATCTATTAGGCTCAATTAGCGCCTCAAATGGCACTCTATAGTGGAATCGCCCGGGTTTGGACCCACCCCCGTTAGACCCAGAGATGGTATTAGAGTTCAAGAATGGTAGAGCGGCTACGCCCAAGCTGGCGGAGAACATTGGGTAATCAACCGCGAGACCTGCCTTAATCGAGTTAAACATGATGCCAGGGGCGAACAATGGCGCCAAAAGAGGACGCAACTTAAGGTTGTTAGTCCCCACATCGGCTCCAGAGGAGCTAATAAAGTTTCCAAAAGATGCTGAGAATTGTTGTGCTATCTGCACTGTTCTCTCAGCGGGATAAAATCCATCATACGGTAAGAACTTCATGAGCGCTTTGCAGCGAAGCTTTATGGACGATGGCGAGGCAACATCCCGGTGATCCTCCTTGACCAACTCGAAGAATCTTAAGAAATCTGAATTTGTGTAAGTTTTGTAGAAGTTTTCTTGACCGCTCTGGTTCATTCCCTCAGTCCCGCCAGACATGATTAAGAAATTGGGGTTGGAAGCCAAGAAATTTTGTTGTGCAGTCGTGGTATAATAGTCGATGTGATCGCTCATTTTGAACTCAGGCACTATTGAATATTCTTTACCTAAGCTTCTCATCTCATTCACATAATCATCATATGAGTTGTACCAGGGTGTCTTTCCGGATTGTTCTGGGACCTCCCAAGTGGTTTGACCTCCAAACACCTCCTTGAATCCGCTGTCGCCCCCGGCGACATCATTATAATCATTAGTAACAGACATCCCCTGGGCTCCCGCGATAGAATACAGGAGACCACCAACCGGTGTAATATTACTTCTGGGTGTAAAGATGTCATTGCGTCTAGCGTAGTAGCAAGCGGCGGTTAAGTTTGTTTTAGTGCCGCCGTGAACTTGAGAATAATTATTCTGCAAAATTCCTGCGGAGCCAGTGGAGCTTACTCTTGAAATCGGTATGCGCAGCGCAGAAGCATAAGTATCTGTGGAACTGCTGAAATCCTCGTCCGCGTCCAGTGGCCACATACTTTGGCTATGGACTAATAACCCAAATTCGCCAATTGTATGAAGTATACGTCGCTCTTCTCGATCATCTCTCCAGAAATTATTTGAATAAGTCTGTCTAACTCGAACGCTGCTAGAATACATGTTTAACGCTGCAGGGTAGACAGACTCGCAGTATGTTATTGACTCAAACCGATTCACCGGACTATTGGGGTTTTGTAATTGATCGTCTAGGTATAGTTCCTTAATCTTGTCATAGGGTTGTTTGTAATCTTGTCTTACATGATAACTGTTGTTCAAGCCTGGATTGTGAAACGCCACCAGATTATTTGCATAACTAGTCTTTATTTGCACCGGGGCATCAACGAGACGACCGTCAGGGGTCAGCTTGTTAATCACCATGTTTTGAATTAATGGCTTGTACTTAGAAACTACCGGAGCCTCAGTATACTTTGTAACTCCACCAAAGCGGGGTTCAGCGGAGCTAGATATCACATCAAGTGGGTAATTATAGCTCGTCTTTGGAACATAAGATATTAGATTCTTTCTTCTTAATAGTCGTGCTAGTGGCTTCTCTCCAGTTCTAATTTGCCTCCAGGTGTTAAATCCATAAGGTCCCTGTCTGTGCAAGAGCAAGCCATTCAACATCCAAGCTTTTAGACCAGTGTTGTTCCCTCCAAAAGTGTTGTATGGGGGAATTCCAAACTGATACAGACCATACGCTGATGTTCTGTCGCCATTGGGATTAAAATATGGTAAGTGCGCGTTGTTAGTTCCCTTCGGCTGTCTAGAGGAACTTACAATATTTTCATCGAGGAATATATCTTCTTGAATTACCGAATTTAGCCCCACAAAGTCAACTGGGTATGGGGTACCGCCTCTGATATTTCCGCCGCCGAGGGAGTATGCCCCAGGATCAATATCAAAGTATAGCCAGTCGCCTGACCTAGTCGGGAATGAAATGCCCTGCTCAATACCCCGGGCAGAGCTTGAGACAAACCCATCACCATATGTATGACCGTATATGAGTGAGGAAGAGTAAGATGAAGCAATCCAAGAATATTGAATATCACTGCGTGGAATAGAATACTGCACATTGGCATTGTCAAAAGTGGTGCCGGTGATATATGAGTTCTCTTCTCTCTCGCTTGTGCCCTGATAGGTTATTCTCCTGAGTCTATTCCTATTAACCTTGTGGTAAGACGGTGACGTTATATATGTCACAGCTGGAATGCTTCCAAATGTTATGTCGTGACCAAATTGACCGGCACGATCACTCAGCAGCGTCCTCAATCCGCGCTGCTTCTCTAGGTGATCCATAACTCTAATTGTTGGGTTATTCTCACCGGAGCCAGATCCTAAGACAGATAGGTTCCTGAATGGTAGGGCGTTGTAGACAGACTTCTCCTCTGATATGATGTCAAGGTATCCAAGAGAGTTGACCTCGGGACCGCCGGGAGCCGAGAAGCGGTTTACGAATACAGAGTCATTGGCGTCATTAGACCTAGTGAGTATTGTGTAAACTGTTGATTCAATATCACTTGCAGAACCGCTAAATCGATTACTCAACTCTGCTGGGGTGGTCTGGTGATGTCCAAAGTAGTTGCCGCCGGCAGCCCCATTATTCGCCCTTACAGCGAATAGCGTGTGTACATTAGTTGTGGCAGGCAATCCAGCGCGTATATTTGTAATTGGCTGTCCACCTCCCGCAACAGATAGATAGCTAGAGCTGTGATGGATAATCTCCATGAAAGATCTACCCTCGGAAGCCGTGCCATGCAGTGTGCCAATCTGGTCATTGATAAGGAACGGTGTGTTCTCAATATCATCGCCGGTGCCCTCGCCCATCCGTAACCATGCTACAAGAGCGTCAGCCTCTGAGTGATTCCTTGGATCCTGCGGACCTGGTAAGAAAGAGCCGCTGGGGGCGTAAAGCTCTAGTAGTTCATCGCCAGTTAGGTTTTTATTGAAAAGTATAAATTCAGCTATTGTACCCTGGAAAGAACTGCCATTGATACGACCAGCAGTAGCACCATTGTATTGCACGCCAATTGATGAATTTGCATCAGTAATTTGATCCAAGACGCCTACCGGAGTAGTGGTAAAGGAACCCGCGACGGCTGCCCCGTTTACATAGACTGTGGGCTGAGGGGCTGATGCTCCGGAAGCGTAACTTATAGCAACGTGGTAAGAAGTGTCGTCACCCGACATCACAGCTGAATCTGAAATCCACACTGCGTCGTCGCCGGTGTATGTTGCATTGAAATTTAACTTCTCATTGGTGTCAAAGAAGGCACTATGGTGTGGGCGGTTAGTCCCTCCAAAAGAGTACAGAGTTTGCTGTCGATTCATGACAGAAGATGTCACCCACATTGAAACAGAGTAGCCCTTTGTGGCGTTCAAGTCTGGCTCAAGAACTGACCCGCTGATTCTAAGTCCCGGGCGCTGAAGGAAGCCTGTCCCGGTTTGCATTACTCCTCTTGTGTTCAAGTAGGAATTTGTCGTGGAAGAAGAAGCCTCTATCAGCGTTGGTAAATCCACTCCGCCGTTCTCTACAAAAAGCCTATTATTCACTGACCTTCCAGCGGACTGGACTACCTGGTAGTTCTTTTCGTAATTTCCTAGAGAGACAGATGAAGTTGTAGTTTTAATGTTGCCTATGTTTAGTGGACGCTTCGCACCAACATTACGATATCTTACAGCGCGGACAAGATCTGCGTTGGGATAGGCACCAGCCGAGGCTTCAGGATAATCTGGTCCGACAATTCCAATCATCGTTGCATCTGTTCCATAAGCTGTTCCGAGCAGCAGCTTGTATGCTTCTGGTCTTGTGGTTCTAGAATCAATGTTATTTGTTGTCCCTAGAGTTGAATCGTGGCGATTAATCTTAATATGCCTTGATTGGTGTCCACCGACGTGTGTATCGGTGAACGGTCCCTGCATAGGAATTTCATTTGTAATAAAGTTATCGTTGTGTAGATTTGCTAGGACGACGGCAGACTTAAAATTTTCCCCGATAAATTTGTTGTATCCAGATTTAACATTGCCACTAACAAGGGTGAACGGCGCGACAAGCTCGCCTTTCATTAGAGATGTGTAGGTGGAGTTGTTTTCACCAGCCAAGCCCGTTTCGTCCTCTCGGCGGAAGCTTGCCTTAAAAGAATAAAACCTTTTGTTTGTTTCGTCAGGTGAGTTTGAGCCTGTTACGTTCTGGAAGTCCACTACATCTCTATCGTCTGACAAAAGAACATTTAGTGGAGTTCCGGAAGCTGCCACGGGACCAAATGGATATGTGGCGTTATACACAAAGTGCCTATCTTTATTCAGTGAATAGTTTATACCACCGTGCATGGTTCTCGGTGGAGACATCCTCATTGTTGTAAAATCAGCTCTTACAGACGCGGGGCGTTGCCTATTATAGGTTGAGCGCTGCAGGGATTCCAAAATTGCTTGCCGGTCGCTGTCTAGCGTAGGTATGCCTGTCGCCAATGGCGCAACATCTCTTCTAGCTCGTGTTCGCCACCACATTGGGGATCTTCCTTCGATGGCTGAACCTGCGGTTGCGAGATCCGGAAGACCCGCAAAAGACGGCGATAAAATTGTTCCGCCGCGAAGTGGGGATGAAGGTCTGGTGAATGAAGCCGTCATAGGGTTGCGGCGGGAGGAGAGAGTTGGAGCCTTACTCCAATATTTGTTTCTCTCTAGGACATGGCTCTCAATTAGAGTCTTTACATCGTTGCCCGTATTAGAACTAGCCGGTATTAGCTGTCTAACAAAATGCGACAAAGAGGCATCGATCCATTTGTAGAATTCTATGAACTTATCTAAATCTGGGGTGTTTTCAACTTCCTCAAAGAAAAGACTTCTTGCCTTTTCCATCAATTTGTAGTCTTGACGATATCTATTAATCGGGTCACCAATTAAATTATTAAATTCAACAATCGTAGCGAACAGATCGATCATTTCATCAGAGATGACTTGATACATGCTCTTCTCTATGGAGAAGGCATAGTCAACCGGTCTACTATCCCTGGTGAAATATATGTCATCGTTGTCAAGCACCTGAACCATTTCAGAGGTTTGGGTAATCTCTGGCTGCTGCTGGCGAGCAACATTAATATAATTTTTCTTTAGAACATCGTTATTACTCGCAGGGAAACCATGACCGCGACCAGTGTGTTGCGCCTTAACTATATTACCTAGCCATCCATACCTTCCCTGCAAGGCGGTGGAGCCAGAGGAATAATCATCAACAACAAATTCCCCAGCGGAGTCTGAGCCGGTGATGTTGTAAAAATTCCAATTTAACGCGAGCGTGTCAATTTCTGGTATGTAATTTCCCGACACCGCTGTTTGTGTTGAAAAAGCACTTCGGAACGGGTTTAAGGTGCCATCATTTTCCACGTCTCTGGAGTGTGCCAGGATGTTGTTATTGTCCAAATAGCTATTCCAGAATCTAACATTTGAAACTAGAACATCAGATGAGTTCAACAAAGAGCCAGTAAAGTTAGTTCTGTCTGCTCCTGCGTATACCCTCTTGGCGCTTCTTAGGAGATTGGTGGCTGCAGCGTTAGATATGGATGCTGTGATATAAAATTCATCGCGTACAATGTCTAAGTCTGTACTTACTCCGTAAAATTCAATTCTATATGGAGTGGCGGTATAGCTAACCCCACTTGCGGAAACTCCAGTAATTAAATCACCAAGGGGATATTTTTCGTTGGCTACTCTTACTGCAAGATTCCATTTGCTATTATCATATACATCCTTAAAGATACTACTTGAAAGTGTTGGGATTGCCAAAACAGATGATGACAACTCAAATCGAGCATCTTTAGAGCCAGCCTCGGGCTTTGTTGAATATATTCGTATATCTGCAAAATCGTTAGTTGGCCAAACTGTGTTGTCGACATCTGACTCAGCCTGGTGCATACCAAAAATTGAAGATGTTGTAAATGATGGCGAGACAGAAGCGGTTGTCTGAAATGCCTCTAAGTGTCTTGGGAAAATTACAGCGCTCTCTAGAGTGATCGGTAAATAATCAGCCCTGTCAGCGCCGCCGGCGCCGGCAGTTCCAGAGATAAACGCTACACTGTTTGAGTTAGAAGATGCGGTTGCCTGATATACAACGCCAGAGTTTCTATCCGGGTGATTAAAATCTACAACATTCTTCGCGACGACGGAAGATTTAAAGTTATCTTTAAACTCATAGGTTATATTATTTCCATAAGTGTTTAGTCTTATGAGGTCTTCGCCAACTCCATAACAATGAATAAGATTTCTAAATGCTTTTTCTGTACCTTTAGACTTATAGATGTAAACTATATTGTTGTATATGTTTCTGTAGATTCTATTTTTCACCTGCTCTAGCGGTAAATCATAGTTCCTGTCTTCATCCCGATTTAGGATTAATTCCATTATATCGGCGTCAACAAAGATATTTGGGGTAAACAATCCAGTTGATTCCACCAGTTTCGGAGCTAAAGTCGAGGCATCATAACTTGCGCTAAGATATTGCTTGCTCTTCAAGTCTGGCAAAAATTTTATTTGATTCTGCAACTTATCAAAGTAGCTTGCAACAATTTGCATCAAATTGTTTAAATCTGTCGTTGGTTCTGCTTCTAAGATCCAAGCCGGGAGAGAATTGATTAGGGAGGCGTTGTTCTCATAATCATAAACTGAACCAGAAATTTTCATTCTTGTCAGCAAATTATTTACGTCTGCATGGGTGGAATATATAATTGGGTCTAAGAACTCTCTCGTGGCAGCGCTGGAGGAGAGAATCGCAGACCCAGTGTTTCTAGAGGCGAGGGAACTATACCCTGTCCAGGCGCCGTTTGAAATTCTACCAGAATAATCCAAGACCGTGGCGTCTGTAGTGGCATCCGTTGTAATGCCCTCGTTAAACTTATAATAAACTCCAAGTGTAGTGTTTGCGTCGTCGGTATTTGTTCCGCCTCTTACTTGGGTCCACCAGTTTCTCCCAACCTGTTCAGCAGTCCTTTCAGCTTTCCAAAACCTGAATTCATCCATGGACGCAGCGAGTTTACCCCAACCGAGCCCTGGACCGCCGGGTGCAACGAGATTGCCGGAAGGCTGCGTTCGAAGTGCTCCTATGTTCGCAATCATTGCGCCGGTGACTTCGCTAACTACAGAACTAGTCGTAGTGGTGTCATTAAGCTCGCCATTAATATATAATTTTGCAGTCAATGCGTCACTAGAAGATGCAAACGTAAGTGCATAATGTTGCCAAGTGTCATTAAACACAGAAGCGGAGTTGACCAGAGAGCCAGTACCGATAGTGTGGTTTGACATTCCAGACGCACCAGACATGTATGTCACTCTAAAGACAGATCCGGTGGCTTCCGTAGTTCCACTTAGCTCTATCATCATTCGACCGTAAGCATGAGAGGATGTTAGTTCGTGGTTCCAGAGATCGAAAACCACCTCTTTGTGGGTTTGCGTCAAGTCAAATGTGTCGTGCTTAAGCCAAAACTCCACAGTAGAGCCACTAGCTGGATTTAGAACGAGATTCGATCCTCTATTGTTGTCTATGTCTAATATGTTATTAGCATTATGCGATCCGGTAAAGGCATCGGACAAGGGGGTGTCAGAGGCTAGAAGGGTGTTTGGACCGCCCTTAATTGTTATGTATTCGTATGAAGCGGTAGCGGGAGCACCATAACCAGTGGCTGAATCAAACGCCTCTTGGCTTCCAGCCTTAAGACTCCGAAGGATAATGTAGCCCGTGGTTCTAGGGTAAAGTTCGTCAAAAATATATCTATCAAGATAGGAAGAACTTAGGAGATAGTTATTCATCTCCCTCTCAGAGCCATCGTATGGGTATTCTAAATAAACCCTTTTTATAGCGTCTTCATAATACTTTTCTGCTGATCCATATACGGAAAAATTTGATGCTGAAGAGAAGTCTATAGGAGGTACAAAGTCTGTAGCGAGCTTTCTCGATACGACAACATTTCCTGCCGACTCCGCATCCTCAGCAAAAGCATCTAAGTTTTTTGCTGATACTATTTTTGATACGTAATCTTTACCAAAAAGATCTTTAATGCTCATTGCTACGGACCTTCAACTCTAAACCTAAATTCCTCTGGTTGTTCTTGCCAATCGCCAATTGACCCATTGTAATATGCGAACTTAATCTTGTAAGAGTAACCTCTCTCTAAAAGTCCCATATCTAAATCAAAATAACTTCCCGACACATCGAAAGACATTTGAGTATGCAAGTCGCTGCCGGTTCCAAAATGTACAGCGTTTACATCATCTATCATTCTAACCACAGCAAAAGAGCCACTTTCCACGATGAACGGAGGCGTAACTGAAACTGCTTTAGTATAAATAGAAGGATTCCAGTCTTTTTGGCGCGTAAATACCCTGAATCTGGCTGTTTCATCCGTGCTATACACAGGCTTCAAATTAGTGATGTTCGAAACAAACCTAGTTGAAGGATTTTGAGGAGATAGTTCTAGAACTTGTGGCTGAGTTGAACCAGTATGAAAGACTGGTCCCAAGGCGTTTAAGCCGCTTCCAGATTGCCACACATCGAATAGAGTTGTTATAGGTGTTGCAGCTGCTGTGAGGGCGACAGAGGCTGTGTATATGCCTGTTGAGTAATAACCTCCCGTGATGACTGTTGGGGCGCCAGAAGCAACATGAGCCCCATCAGCTGACAAGACAATCGCACTTCCCGTGGGTTCGCTGTTATCGGCTGAGCCAGAGTAAATTCTTACGTATATATTACCGGTGCCAACACTGGGGATGTTTCTAAGTTGTCCTCTAAAGTAGTTGTAAAGATAGAGTGTGTTCAAGTTCTCTGCAGATGTTGCCAGAGAGCTGCTATAATAAAAATTACCTCGATCGTCTTTAGTTGCCGAGTCCCACCTAGCTTCAATCATTGGTCGTCTATAGAAAAACTCTGAACTTCGCGCGAAGAACTTCTTTGTATAATAAGATCTTGCTGCACCAGCTGTGTTGGCTGGGACCACCGTTGATGCGTCTGAGGCAGCTATTAGAGCCTCTTGAGAGGAAGTTAGAAACACTCCCACTCCATAATTTGGAATTGTACCTAGCACATTGCCAGCACTGTTCATCCATTGTTCTACTAGCTGTGTAATATCAACTTCAAGATCTTCAGTGCCTTCATCAAATGTTTGAGTAAAAGACGATGATGATTCAGTGTAGAATGTTCCACCGACTGTGCTTCCATTGTTGCCCCACTTAAAGACACCATTTGCACTGCTGGACCCCATGTTAATCCAGTTTGCTCCCTCTCCATCACGAGTAACGTCATTGTAATTGTCGGCGTCAATGCCAGTGCCCTCTTGCCAACTAACTCCAACTGGGGTTAAAACACCGTCAGTATTGTTTTTCGCGGCACCAGAGACAGCGGAAATGTTTAAGGTAAAGTTACGCGGGACCGTAAATGGAGTTACGGCATTAAACATTCTTAAGTAAAAACTAACACTTCCGGAAGCTGGAATTGTTCCGTTTGTTCGGTCTGTGGTGATGTTAGTGACTGGAAACTGAATCAGGATGCGTGACAGTTCAGATGATCCAGAGGTTTCTTGCCCATAAATGGAAAAAACCTCTAGGGTGTCCGTGCGACCCATGTTTGAACCGGTTCCACGAGTTGTTAAGTTTGACCTAAACGCATTAGTGATTGTTGTATCTGAATCAGCTATGTATCTTTTAATTCCCATTACTCAACACTTCCTATAATATCAGTATCGGGAAACTTTAACTCAAGTATCACATTCTTTGGTACTTTAACATACCTTCCATCTGATGTTGTGTTTTGCCTAATGTTGTATCCAATATCCGAGTAATTAGTTCCCGTAACATTTTCGATCACGACGTTTCTAACATCAGCTATACCTCTAGTTTTATTAAGAACATTGTAGATCTCACTAATGCTAAATGGCTCTCCGATGTCCATGGAAAGTTGATACTTTTCCTTTAATCGTGTGTTTGCATTCGATAAAGCTTCAAATTTATCAAAACCAGTGGCTGACACTGCACTGTATCTTATCCTAATATTCACTACTTTTGCATCCAATATATCAATTGTGTCACTAATGATTTTATTTTGTCCGAGCCAAGTTTTTAAGTTATTTTTTACGGTTGAGTTAGTTGTGGTAAGATATCCGTCGTTGTCTTTCGAAATGACATACAAGTTTAAGTTTCTTCTGAACGAGTCCGAATCTTTGTAGATAGAGCATCGCGCGACACCACCAAATTGCGGGGGCATTGAGTACACCAAAGATTTGTAGTCCTGATCAGTGACTGCTCTATTTTGAGCCGCAAAAACTCCCATTATTATTTCTTTAAGCTCATCGTTAGAGGGGTTTGATACATCACCAACAATTGGATCGTAGTTTAGCACCTCAATAGAGCTTGCAACGGCTCCACGGGTTGTTGCGTCCAAAATAGATGGATCTTTAAACACTAAGGTTGGTCGTACTACATTAGTAACAGTGCGCGCGGCGGCATTAGTTGACACAACAGAGTTCCTTCTAAACGTAATTGTTAGCGTCGTGTTTGAAGGCGCAATACCAAATTTATCAGTTTCTAACAACTTTGTTGGATCAAAAGACGTGTCAGAAATATAATTTCTTCCAGTTTTCTTTAAAATTATATTTGTCGGATCTACAACCGATGATTCGTTCACTTCTGAGTCAGATCCGAACCCAAACTGCAAAGCTGTTTCTCTCCTAGATCGATCAACTACGAATCGGCGTGGGACTACGAAAGGCTTCATTATCGCAGCCGGCTCTAATCCGCCGGAAGCATCTCGGTTTATGATAGACCTATACACGACGTTTTGAGATAAATTGTCTACCTCATAATATTCATTGCCCTCGGAGTCTGTGACTGATAAGATCTCTACAATATCTCTTGCATTTAGTTTAAGTTTTTTAAATTTCTCAAAAGAACCAACAACTAGCGTCTCAATGCCCAGCTCTCCAGATACGATTTGCCCAAAAGTTTGAATAGCGTAGAAAGATGTCCTACCCGTTGTAGAGTCTTGTTCAGCTGCGCCAACAAGATTTGCCGGATCGGCAAAATCTACATCCTCATTCAAGATAAAAGTAGCGCCGTCAATCGAAGAGATGGTCGTACCCTTCTGCAGTTTTGGGATATAATCAGAGTCCGGACCAAGGGAAGCCTGATCGGCTGGGACCTTTATAAAGAAAGCGCATTCACCAAAGGCAGATTCAGCGCCACGAAACTTGTAGCCCATCTGCTCTCCGAGTCTGATAATATTGTTATATTCTGTTGCTGAGTCCAGAAAGCTTTCGTTAACCTGATAGTCTAGATAAAAAGAGAGTATGTCTCCGATGTAGGCGACTGAATCAATCATCAGAGATCCAAAAGATGCCTCGCTGAAATCTCTAAAGGAATCTGAGTAGTATCTCTTAGCGTAGTCGACCAAGTCTCTTTTAATTGAGTCAAAATCTCTACTTGTGTATTTAATTGGAATTTTCTTCTTGATCGCCATTTATTGTGTAATCCCTCAATTTTTAAATAGTTTTAATATTGCTTTTATGTAGTCAAACGAACAGTTAGGGCGTCTCTTGTGTTAAGAGCGTTATTGTAATATTGTATACGAACCCCTAAAAAGTTGTCTTGAAGATTTGGGTCTTTGCTGGAGTCGAGAAAATCAACACTCTCTATTGTAAGATATGGCAAATATTTTTTCTGTTGGCTCATGAGCCTGCTTTTAAAGCTTTGAAAAGTTGAATCATGCATATTTTCAAACAAATAACGCCTGGCACCAACCCCAAAATCTGGATCCATTATTCTCTCACCAGGTGTAGTAAGGACCAACATTTTTAAATTTTGAGCCGCAAGAGCTTCATATGTCTTAATTAGTTCAAAACCGTCCGTGGTGTTCACTGTCACTGGTAATTTAACCGCTAATCCAGCCATTATTCACGCCTCCCAACTTAAATAGTTTACTTTTTTAATATTTTTAAGACCCTTCGCCGCCAACTAAGCCTCCGCTGCCGGCGGGTCTTGTGCCGCTTCCGTCAAAAAAGTCTGTCTCTTCATCGTCGTCCGGGTCATAGAAGGGGTCCTCGGCACAATACGGCGTACCCAGGGATGTATACCTCAACTCATAGCCAACTGGACAGCCCTCGCCATAGACATTAGGGGGCACAACGTCTAACCTAACTCCGTCTGAGAACGGCACGCCATTTTCCAGAAGGTCCAAGTATTCCTCATCGGTGGTCGTGCCAATTACATCGGCTATAGACCCAGGTCGACCTGGATCGCCATACATCGGTGCTGCGCCGGGGATGCCAGGGAAGCCCTCAATGTTAAAACAAGTTGGATCATTATACGTCAGACGATCACGCACTGGTTGAGTGAGAAGCTCTTCTAGTGGATCGAACGGGTTTATACCCCTGATTGTTGGTAACCTAAGCTTATTAGCCTCTTGTCGTGCAGACGAGCCGAGGGGCTCTGGTCTGTAAGAGATATCGTTTGAATTATATATGTCCTTGAACATTCTCTTTAGCTTTCTCTTGAGGACTGGGAATATCTTCTCATTCCACCTTTGGAAAGGGCGCGGACGTGCTGGCGTTAGATCCCAAGTGTCTTCAGTTCCAAAAGAAGGCAAGAACCCTTCTACGTTATAGATACCCAATAGTGACAGTATGGTTCGCGTTGGAATGGAATACCCGAACAAAACATTGAATTCGCTAGATTCCAACATAGCGCCAACTATTTCTCTCCATCTAAAAATCATTAAGCCGTCGTTCTGAATGATTCTACTAACCTCAACATCCATGTCTGCTGCATGAAATTGTTGAGTTGTGTAGGCAGAGTCAATTGTATACTCAACCTCAAAATCGCTTGAATACAAAACGGGAATGGTATAGGCACATAAATTCTCATCTGCACCAGGATACAACTCTGAGATTGGTCGATGCTTAAACAATCCGCTTGGGCTATAATCATCGGCAGCCATTGCATTGAAAATACCACTAAATTCAGAATCAGATACTGTCGCTGGTGATGGTACGAACACCATTCGCAAACCATATCTCATAGACTCAAAAATAGAATCAAGCCGGCTGACAGGGAGTCCGCCAAAACTATCGCGTTCGTCCTGTATTATGCCGTGTATGTATTTTATTGAATATACTGCATTATTCTCAATATTTGGGAATCTTGATTCCCCCAAAGGAGTCTTCACAACTCTAACATAAGCTTCCAAAACATACCTGTCTTGGTCCGCAAATATATTCTCATACGCCGCCAAAGTGCCTAAATCTTCAGAAAGTAGCGGAAAAACCGTAAAATCTGCCGGCGGACCAGGGAATTGTAAGTAATTTGATGCGTTAAACAATTGCTTTCTAGTTCCACCAGACATTCTATGGGTGACGGTGTTATTGATAATATCAAAATATGCGTTTGACACGCGCCTTGTATTTCTAATTCTAATCCCATCATCTATTGTGGGTGGCGGCAAGAGATCATCGATGATCGTAGAGACACGCTGCAGCTCCTCCTTTATCACCTCCTTTAATATGACCATTGCTTCACTTTCGGTGGCTTTGATGGCGTCAACTTTTACTTTTTTTCTATAATTCTTTAAGTTACAATTTGCCAAGGCTATAGGCAAAAAGGGTCCAATCACCGGAGCTGCTGGGCTTGTCGTGAACGCCAATACAAGTGCTTGGCGAGCTTCAACTAAATCGCTTTTATTGGGGTACTTAAATGAATCAACAGCATTCTGCAGTATAGTCATGGCTGAATTAACCTCACTGGTTACGTCAACCTTTGACGCCTTTATCCTGCGAGAATAAGCCTGCACAGTTTGCTCTAAGAATTGGTACCAATATTCGTTTAGCTTCTCACTCCTATTGCCGTTCCCCAGGTCTAAGCCAGGTGGGAGACCGGGTGGCCAAACGGGTCCTCCAGGTTGAATTGGTTGATCAGCCATCCTCTCCTTCATCCTCTGGGCGATATATTCGGGTAACAGATCGCTATAGACATCTGGCGACCTGGTCCTATAAAGGTTGAAAGTTGCATATCCCTTTAGGAAGTATTCGATTACATATGCCCTGACTGTGGCAACGACATTACCTTCAATTGATGCCAAGTTCATTCTAGAGAGAATCTTACCATACGCAGGTTCTTTTACAGTCCTTGGGTTTAGGGACAGCCGTGGGTCTTCCGGTGCAACCTTGAATGCTTCTTTCACATACTCCTTTAGCTGTTCTATCCCAAATAAGTCCGTCTTGTCTGGGCAGCAGAATTCCTCATTATTTTTAGGGACCAACGCATCCTTTACGGTAAGCCAGCCGCCCTTGGTTGGGGGCTGTATGAATATAGACCCATCATTTAGGTAAACAAAACTATACCCATCAGCGACAAGGTCCTCGCTTGGCGGGTCCAGTACCATGTCATCCGCCAAAGCTGTTAGGTTGTATTCACCGTAGTTAAACGCTTCAGAATTAGCGCCAACTCGTTTTGCAGCTGTGTCTAGCGTTGTGATTCTTAGGCGATTCACAAGAGACTGCATAGACTGGAACAAGGCTCCATACGTGGCGCTGCCGGCTGGTGTCGCCCAGGATGGTGAGGCTGAGTTAGAATTTCTAATTAAAATAGCAGCGCCAGTCGTTGTTGGGCTGACAGCAGATCCAGCCACACCTATATAATCTTCTAGCTCAGTAACAAGGTCCTGATATTGTTCTAAGATATTTGACTCTGTGCCCACAGTGAAGGACAATCTCTTTGATTCGTCTAGCAAAGTGTATCCAGGTGCGGCACCTGGGACATATGAAAACTCTCCTGTTTGAAAGTTGTAAGTCATTGAGAAAATTTTACCGCCAGATAAATATCTTGGCAAAGCCGGCGGTGGGGGCGACGGCATTCTACTCTCTAAGGCAACTTCCGTGGGTAATGAAATTTGTATCACGCTGCCATCTGTTGTTATGTTTGGCGCTAAATTGGACATGACACTTCTTAAGGACTGCGCAACAGTGGGAGGTTTCAGCGTGGGACCAAGACCATATGGACCAGGACTTGGAAGGGGCGGAGGAACCGGGAGTGCGGTGAGTTCCGGTGGCCAAGATCCCGCATCGTTGGGAGGTCCAAAGAATGTTAACCGCAAATTTGTTGTTAAAGTATTAAGAGCGTCTGCCCCAGCTAATGCGTTCGCTGGTGGGGGCAGAACGGAAACTATTGCAAATAATGGACCCCCTAAAAAGCCTAGAGCAGCACCAAAATTATTTATCTGCCCTCGTAAGCCAACTGCATTTCTATTCGCCAAGACCATGTTTAATAGCCCAGCATTATTATTTGGCTGGACCGGTTGCAAGAGATCTCTTGCATAAAAGCCATAAAGCGGATCAAACATCGCGCTAATTATATCCTCTATAATGATTAGCGTCCCAGGCTCGTCCTTTGGAAGCAGGTTATCAATCGCGCTGGTTATAACGTCCTGTAAGCCGTTCTCAAGCCCGCCGCCGAGGGTAGACGCCATGTCCTCCACTATTGACTCTAGACGGCTCTGGAAGGAGTCTACATACTCCTCTATTTGCGCATCTGTTATGCCGTCGCCACACTCTTCTCTAAGAGAGTTTCTAAGGTTGTCTAGCGCATCCTCTGGACCAATATCGCATGTGGTTATAATAAGCTCTGGCTCAACACCAAACTCCCCAAAGGTCCCTCTTAGTTCTTCTAGGAACCCGGGTGGAAGTGTTGCGCCAACATTCATAAAGAAGCTTGCAACTGTTGCTTCGTCGGACAGGAAAACTGAAAGGTCAGTACAGTGGTTCCTCACGATTCCCAGAACAGCTGCTAATGTGTTTTCGGAAGCTCTTCCCTCCAGTAGATTTAGTAGTTGTATATTTGTGAGTCTAGCTTTAACCCTATCAATTAGAGAGCATGAGTCCTCATCTCCGGATAATATCGATTGAGCTTGACTTGCGGACAAGTTTGGAGCAAAAGATGAAAATAGACTAGCCATCTGGGCATCAATGTCTCTATCACTAATTTCTGCTCCGTCACCGCACATTGCCTCTCTAAAAATATCTCGTAAGTTTCCACCCTCGACCATACCAGGAGGCAATGCAGACTGAAAATATGAGTCTAATTCTCCTTTTGTCGCAGCGCATACTCCACCTTGCAAGACTTCAATTGCTTTCGAAAGCAGGTTTAGCAAGATCTTCAAAAATAGAGAGATTAAAATTTGCTTTAAAGTCTCAATTAAAGAGTTGATAAAAGATGCCCAGATTTGCCTCACAGGAAGGTTGTCTAATATTATCTTAATATTTGGTAGTGCAACTGGCTTGTGTCCTTTTAGAGGGGGCAAATCACAAATATCAAATTCAGTGACCTTACTTAAAAGATTTTGCTGAAGTTGGCTAAAATTCAACTCTTGTTCATCGGATGTGTTTACGTTAACTACGCACTTTGAAATCTCCGGAAGAGCCTTGATGATTGCCCCTACGACCGGGATATTCTCTAACATATCAATTATCTGTGAAAACGCCATGTTTTCTTGCAGTGTTTCCATGAGAACAGTGACTAGCTCCTGTGTCATGAATTTAATTGTATCACCAGACAATCTTTGAACTAGTGTGTTTACCGATTGTCTATTGACGCTCATAGTTTGAGCGGTTCTACCCATTAATTCCTGAGACTGCAAGGGGGTTAAGCCGGCTTCAACATCCGGAGTCAGTGGAGTTGTATCGTCGCCTTCACGATCAAATTGCACATATCCGTCCCAGTACGCTATTGATTCCTCCTCATCTTGAGGCTCAAATGGCGAGTGTCGGTACCCGGCTATGTAGGCACTCTCGATTGAGACCACGCGCTCTTCTCTTGGAGGGGTAGTAAAGAGATCCGAAGCGTATAGGAGAGTGCCTCGCTCTTCCTGCTCTTGTTGTCTTTGATTTGCTCTCTCTAAATCCCAAGGAAAAGAGGTGGTTGAATTAAACGAAGAGTTTCCTAAAAACTGATTGATTGAGGCAAAATACCTATCTCTCACCAAAGAAGCAATAGGTGCTGGTAAGGAATCAAATAACCTTCTAATTTCATCCAGATTGACGCTTTTGAGAGAAGAGGTTATGGCAGTTAGTAGAGCCTTTTGTGGGGAGATCCCACATACATCAGTGTTAGCTATAAACTCTAGAGTTTTTGCCATGACTCCAAAAAGACCACAAAGCGTCAGCTTGTTGAAGAGTTTTTCCCAAGCAGCGACGACTGCGCTCTCCTCTTCTGAAAGCCCATTAACTGCTTTAGAGATCAGCTGTACTATCGGGTCATCTGTTGGAATAGCACCCCTAAGCTGACTCTCTAAGACAGATTTTATCATCTCGGACGAATCTTCTAGCCTTATATCCCTCTCTTGAATCTGATCGGGAGTCATGCAGACATATTTTGAAAATTGATCGACTAAAAGCTCGTCGGCGCTCATTAGAGTGTCTAGTATTGAATTACCTGCTTGTATTAATTCTCCACCAATGCCCCCGGCGCAGTTGTCTTGAGATATGACCGGTGCTCTAACGGACGCTGCATCTACAGCTGTAACCTTCGGAAAATGATATTTCTCCACAAAATCAATCACCGTCATTCGGTTTGATCTGCTAAGATCGTATAAAATGTCATCCAGTCTTGATAGATACGCTAGAAATGTTGGACTATCTAGCGCAGTTCCAAGAGCGATGGATAGACTGACTTCATCAAAATCGCCAGCTCTCTCGCGAGCGAAGGCATGCTTTAGAGAGTACGATGAATCATATTGCATCTGAACTTCTTCAGCAACGAGCAGCTGGTCAGGTGCTTCAAAAGGCGTGCCCGTAGTTGTGCTGCCATTTACTGATTTCGTATAACCATTAGAAATTAAAAGATCAGTAAACGCTTTCTTTAGCTTGTCAATTTGCGAGTGTTCATTGGAAAGGTTTATCTCTTGCGATGTGCCAGCAACAACTAGTTTCTTATTTTGCTTTCTCCAGACATCAACCTGTTCCTTACCAAAAATGTATAAGTATCTCTCAAGCTCGTCGAGATTCTCAAAAAATCCATCTGTCTTTAAATTGAAAAATTCATAGTTTTCTTGGATGTCACTTAATTGATTTGGTGTCTTGTCTCTTAGGCGCAAAGCCTTTATCAAGCCAAATGGCCAAAGAAAAAGTATTTTAAGATTCCTATTCGGGGCTTTCTCTGTTATGTAAGCGGAGGTTCTTGTTCCGCCAGGAGACATTGTTGGTAATGAATCGTTTACATAATCATAAAGAATTTGAATATCTTCATCTGTTGCCCTTTTGTTTAAAAACTCTACTAGCTTTTGTGCTGCCCCTTGAACATAATTCAAGACACTACTGTGAAGCAAATCCCCTTCTGGGCATTGCTGGTTTGTTTCGATTGGTACACTATAGGTACATGTACGTTGATTGAGGAACGGCGATGTTTGCGTTGTCCATTCCGGTACCGGAGCAGATGAGTCCTCTGTGCAGGTTTGCAATTGATCATAATCTAGATCTTCATCTGGACATGGGGGTGGGGCTGTCCCTCTAATAACAACTCCAGCTCCTAAGCCAACCTCTAGAGAGGGTGGTTCCTCCTCAAAACCCTCGCCGTCGCCTGGTGGTACGTAACCCGGAATTGGCACACAATCATAAGTTCCATCAACCGTGCCTCTGAGGGTGAAACCTTCAGGACAGCCCGATCGAGGGTCTGGCTCACGAGTTGCCAAGGAATCATCTTCTTCATCCTCGACCTCATCGTCGGTGCCGGGGGTTCTAGTATCCCTTGGAGGCTCACTTTCTTCTAAAGTGGAGGCATATTCATCGGGACACCACTTAGAAGTCAAGAGCAGTGTAAAACCACAAGCTTCAAAACCCCCAGCTGGCGCTGCATTTGAATAGCCCATTAATTCTAGAATATTTATAAAACTAGCGGCTTGGTCTACATTGGCAAATTGTTCGTAATCATAAACGACGTTGGTCGTTCCCTCTCTAGCACCGGTGAACTCAACACAGCCAACATCAGCTGCGAAAGAGGGACCGCCAGGCACAGTGCTCCACGACTCAGAGTCCCACAGGTCACAAATTGACCTGGCTAGGTAGTTGATGACATTATTACAGGAGGCGTGAGAAAGCCTCATCCAAAGATTCAGTCCATCTGTAAAAGTGGTGGCACCTTCACTATCAAGTGTTTCCGCCAAATAAAATTCTCTCCAACCTCTCAGAGAATTAATTCCTAAACTTACTGGCTCACTATGATCTGACCAAGATCCAGCCAACACAATACATGGCTTAATTACAGTGTTCCACCACTGAGCACGGAGGGGGCTACCTGCAATTGTTCCTGGGTTTCCTACACTTCTTCTAGACGGCATTTAAAATTCCTAATTCGTTTTGTTAAAACGGCTTCCAATCCACTTTGCACCAGTTGGTCTGAGGTATGTCTCGGTGACCCCTGTACTTAGCTTCATTTTATGACTGTAGAGGCTTGTATGTACGCTTGAGACCTTAGAAGCTTCTTTAACAGCAACTTGTACAGCTAAGTCTGGTGGGATTAAGACGGCGCCTGGACCAGCGAATGTGTGGGTATGCGTAGCAATCGCTGTGTTTATTTGTGTTTGTGTTTTTGCCATTTCATTGACAATATCAGACAAATCACTTATTCTTTCAACGATTGACAGCAAACACTCTGATAATACATTTGCTTTTGCAATCGGCTCAAGCCCATCGGCGCGGACATCATTACCAGCAATAAGCTCAATGCCAGCAACAATCTCTATTGGCTCCCCTAGGGAGTTTTTCTCACCGCCACGACCAGGACCTTGTAGATTTTTTGCCTTGCCAGTCACTAGTTTGATGCCCTCTCGACCTATGACCCTGACTGCATCAGCCTTTAGCCCAACCGCTGATCTGCCGACTGACTGCACGTCACCAACCAATCCAAAGTTTCTGTCAATATCAGTTTTTTGGCTAATATGTATTCTTGCTGCATCCGTAAAGAAGTTTGGCGTAACTATAATATTTGAGTCCGGTCCACCCTGGGCTGAAGCCATTCTCCCGACTACAATATCTACCGAGGCGGCACCGGTATTTCCTAGACCTCCATACCCTGATGTTATATCTGCCGGTCGATCGCGACCTAGGATAATCCAAGAATTGTTGTCCCCGTTAATTACATTTTCACAGGCAGCCGCATCGAAGACGGGAACGGGCTCAATCATCGTGCTATTGTTAATTCCAGAGAATATTATATCTTCTCGAAGGTTTAGCTGCTCAATTTCTCTTCTTTGAAGTGGCGTTAACTTTTCTAAGTCTATTTGGTTTCCGTTGCTCATGTATTCTTGCCTTTAAGTCTGAATTGGGTATCGATTTGGAGAAGTTCTTGATGCCAGGGCGCCTTCAAGGAATGCTTGTCTGTCATTCCTACTTAAGGTGTTTCTGAAGTCAAAGTGGATAGGGTCGTAATTTCCTCTAAAATTTCCTCCCCAATATAAGCCAACCGCTTCACCAATTTGCTTAATTTCGTCCCAATCGGTTTTTGTATCGCCCGAGTTCAACATTCGCCCATCACTTAGAGTTGGATTAAAATCAAATGCCATTCCAAAATTATGGTAGCTCAATCCTTGAGTCGGTCTTGGACCAGTTCTCCCATTTGCAACCCACTGATCATAAACCCTCTGTTGATCACTCTGATCTCTATACCCGCTGTTTATTTGTATCTTAATTCCCCTGTCCCAGCATCTGCAAATAAATATCTTTACGTATGGTAGGAAATCTGGGTGTAAACCGCTAAGATATGGTCTGTGCTGTGATTTGTTTGGTATATCACTTTGATCATAACACCTAGCATCACTAACAGTTTCTGGCGGTGTCGCCGAAGGCTGGTCTTCTGGCGCCACAGATGCTGGAGCCACAGTTGGAGTCTCTACTCGCGTTTCTGCTAGAGGTCTGGTGTTTGTTCCGCTATTGGGTTCGAAGGCAGCGGCAGCACTTCCAGCTGCGGTGGGGGCTGTACCTACGCCACCAACACCTTCCTCGAACACGCCGTGATATATTCCGTCTGACTGTATACCACCATTAGGTCCCTTGTTGAAACTCACATAAACAATATCGCCTGCTTTTACAGTGCTTGACGCCCCCAAGCCACGAGACACAAACAGCGGATGCATCTCGATTACGCCTCGTGGGTCGTCCTCACCACCGACCCTCTCCGGAGTTGGAATATGACAATGCAGCTCAGGTATTCTAGCTCTTATCCTAACATACGTATTAGATGGTGGGGTATAATCCCTCATTGAGTCGCCGACCTGTTGTGCCAAATATGAGCGACCAATCTGTCCTCGCTCTACTCTTAGTACGATAGCTTTAAAAATGGTTGTAGAATCTAAAAAGTTCCTGTCAAACTTACTGAGAGAGCCTTCTCTCATGTAAGAATACTGAACCTCCGAATCCCCAACTGATTCTGGGTCTAGCCTGTCGTCAAATGCAGAGTCCCTCCAGGTGTTTTGGGCTCTGTCAAAATTTGGATCATAGCCCACTCTAATCGTCCTCCCCCTTAATCATTTTAAAGAGGTCGTCTTTATCCTGATCTGAGAGACCTTGATGTCCTGCTAAGCTCTGCTGCTTGTGAATAATCGTACTTACCTTAACAAGCTGCTCGTTGGAACGTTGCAGCGTTTCCACATATTTAGCCGCCGTCTGACCAACCTCTTTATGTGAATGTTGGTCATTTGACATATACTGTATAATATCAGATAGAAGCTCTTTTGTAACTTCTCTGTCTTCACGTATATTATCGATGACTTCTGTTAAATAAGCATCGAGGTCTTTCATTAAATATCTCCACGGTTCCACTTACCCTTGAAAACACGATACTTAACGCGCATCTTATTTAAGTTGTTGACAACCTGCTTGGTGTTAAGCCCCGTGATTTCCCGAATGTATAGATAAATAGCTTTTTTGTTAAAAATTTCAATATCATCGGGGCTAGAGAGCAGTATCTTAATTGCCTCTAATACTTTCTTTTCATTCTCTTTTAAATTACCGGTGTCCCAGGTATCTATCTCTTCCCACAAAAAATTCCAAAATTCAACCTCTTCTCTCTTATTGTGATAAGGGTTGTAAGAGGAAAGATATTTCTGTTCTACCTCGCCCGTTAAGTTTTCAAAATCTGTCTCTCTCTTTGAGCGAGCGGAGGTCTTCTTAACCTTATGAATAAACCAATTTTTAGTGATCACTGAGAAATATGAGAATGCTTTCGAGCCCTTATTAGGATCATATTTATCTAAAATTGTAGTAAGCCATACTTTACACTCTTCTCGCAAAGCCTCGATATTAGGTAGCGTAGTGAACTTGTATGTAAAAACAACCTTATCAACCATCTCGCTAAAAGCTGGCTCAATATAATCTATATAGAGTTGAGTTCTAAGGCGAACATCCCTAGTGTTGGCGTAATCAATGATTGCCTGCTCGTGATCTTTAGTAAAATAGTAATTCTTTTTTGATTTTCCTCGTCCTCTGCCTCTACGAGCTGCCATCTGTAATTTCTCCCATCTCTTTGTCGTCTTCCTGGTTATTATTATAGTCTATTGAGAACATACTTTGAAACTCTTTTACTTTTGATACAATAAATTTTGAATGTCGTATGAGACCCCCGAGAGTTTCGTCTCCATAAAACATTTCTAAATCATGAACTCCACCAAGGTGTATATCAAATTCATCTAAATGTTTCTCTAAATCTGCCACGTTCTCAGAAAAAATTAACAGTTGTCTTATCAAGCCCCTGATATACCAAATCAGTAAACCATTTAGTGCAACAGAAGTACATAGAAAAATAGGTAGCCATGTCATTTTTGGTCAACTTCCTTTCCTTTTATATCCTTTTTCTGCTGCTTAAGATCCTCTTTGGCATCCTTTATATATTCTCTAACAAGGGAGCCTGGCTGTGCCTTTGAGCGTGAAGGTGACTTTTTTAAATTAAAGTTTAGCGATGGAATCCTCGTAACCGAGGATTCGCATTGCACACACTTCTCCACAGTCTCAGACATAGAATGAAACTTTTCAAACGTAATGTCGCAAGACTGGCACTTATATCTATAAGTTGGCATTTAGTCGGTTACACCAGTGGTTGTACTCTCGCCTTCAGGTTCAAAAGTGCCAGGATTGACCCTCACTAGAGGTGGATTCTTAACTACAAGACCTTCCTCCGTTGGGATAAAATTTAGATTCTTAAGAACTGGTACAATATCTGACTGGTTCATAAGAGAATCTTGTAAAGCCATCATCACGGCGCCAAGTGCCTGGTCTGATAGGTTAAAACTTATTAATTCTGTCATCCTATCTCCCTCTCAAATCTCTTGTAATATTTAGAACCTTTTTAATATCCTCCTGAATCATCTTCTTTGTTAGATTCAGGTCGTTCTCTAGATTAGTAATCTTGTCACTCAAGTCGCTTAAACGAATTCTAAGTGCTGTAACATCTGTGTTTGTCTTACTCTTTGTAGCCATTGTCTTTTCTCCTTTTTTTTAAAAATTTTCGGACTTTACTTTTTTCAAGTCCTCCTCGAACATCATTTGAGCCAAGCCTCTAAAATCAACTTTCGGCTCCCATCCAAGATTTTGTTTTGCCTTTGTGGGGCTTCCCAGCAGTAAAGGTACCTCGTGAGGTCTAAACAGTCTAGAGTCAATTCTTACATGTTCTCTAACATCCAATTCTGCAAGGTCAAATACTTCCTGCAAAAACTCCCTTACCGTGCGTGTCTCGCCGGTGGCGACCACATAATCATCGGGTTTTTCCTGCTGCGTCATTAACCACATCGCTTCGACGTAATCCCCAGCAAATCCCCAATCCCTCTTTGCGTCCAGGTTACCCAAAAGAAGTTTGTCTTGGAGACCAAGTTTTATTCTTGCTGCGGCTAAGGTTATTTTTCTTGTCACAAATGTCTCACCTCGTCGAGGGGATTCGTGATTAAACAGAATTCCAGATGAAGCATGCACTCCATATGATTCTCTATAGTTTCTAATTAGGTTATGCGCAAAAACTTTAGCACAAGCATATGGAGAAGCGGGCATTAACGTAGTGTTCTCATCCTGTGGGTTTTGTGGGTTGTCCCCAAACATCTCCGAGGATGAGGCTTGGTAAAATCTTGCATTTGGAGTAACTTGTCTAACTGCTTCCAGTAATCTAAGTGTCCCCATTGCAATGCCGTCTACCGTTGATTCGGGAACTTCAAAGGACACCCGGACGTGAGATTGTGCAGCTAGATTATAAATCTCATCTGGCATATATTCTCTAAGCAAGCGATACATACAGCCAGTGTCGTTAAGTTCGAAATATCTTAACTGAAAATTGTCATGATCATAAATATGATCCACTCTATCTGTGCATATTAGGGAGGTTCGCCTCTTTAGACCTATAACCCTGTATCCTTTCTGTAAAAGTAGTTCAGCGAGGTATGACCCGTCTTGACCAGTTATTCCAGTTACAAAAGCTGTCTTCATCGTACTCCCCTAACGTTAGGATAATTATCTAAAAACCAATTACAAGTGTTCTCTAAAGCAGTCCTAAAGCTTGTATACTCGTTGTTGTCCCATCCAAGTTGTAAAAATTTACTGTTGTCGGATGGCTTCCTAGGCTGACCGTTGCTGACATCTGTGTTCCAGCGAATTTGCCCACTATAATCCATTATATCACAAACGCTTTCAGCCAATTCCTTAATTGAATACTCACCAGGGTTTCCAACATTGATTGGATAAGCTCCATTATACTCATTAAAAGTAAAAATTATAATTTCAGCTAGATCCAGGGAGTAAGTAAATTCTCTCAATGGGCTTCCGTCTCCCCATAGAACTAACTCGTTGTCTGTTTTTTTTGCCTCATAAACTTTTCGTATTACAGAAGGGATGACGTGACTCTTCACAAGATGAAAATTATCATTCTCTCCAAACAAATTATTAGGCACAATTGTTATGTAATTGCAACCATACTGATCGCGATATGCCCTAGATTGAACATCCACCATTCTTTTTGAAAATCCATACCCTAGGTTTGTAGAGTGAGGCTCTCCATTGTGTATTTCCTCTTCTACAAGAGGATATGTTGCATCATTTGGATACACGCATGTGCTAAGAGTTGATAGAAGTTTTTCTACATGAAAACGTCGGCTAACCTCTAGAACATTTGTATTCATAAGAACGTTGTCCGTGTAATGTTCCCCTAGGGCATCCATATTACCCTTCATTCCGCTCACCCGGGCGGCTAAATGTATCACATACTTTGGCTTAATTTCTGAGAACAGGTTTATTGTTTCGTCGAAATTTGTTAGATCGCAATCAGCAGACCCAACATAGTGTGCATTTGGGAGCAACTTTTGAAGCGCTGTTCCAACCATACCACGACCGCCAGTAACAAGAACGTCTTGCTGTGAGTTTAAAATATTCATTTTATTCACTCTCACTTGGGTAAACAATGAACTTTGGACAAGGGACTATAAACTTGCCTCCACCATCAATATAGTTTTGTTCTCTTTGCGCAAACTCGGTTATAAAATGCCATGGCAAAATCAGCAGATAATCGGGCTGAGTGGCGCGCATCTTATCTTCTGAACATATGGGAATATTCGTACCGGCGGTCCTTAATCCAAACTTAAATTCGGACTTCTCAGCAATGTAATCAATATCGCTAGAACTTAGACCATACCATTGTAGGAGAGTGTTGCCTTTTGTTGAGGCGCCATATCCCCAAATTGTCTTGCCCTTTTTTCTCTCCTCCTTTATAAAAGATACGGTTTTCTCCTTAAGATCACAAATCTTGTTATAAAAATCTACATAAACTTGCGGATCATTTAGATTAAGAGACTTCTCATATTCTAGTATTGAGTTAACTCTGAATGTGGCTACATCACGTTGCTGCTGATTGCGAAACTTTGTCTTATCAGCGTCCTTCTTCATTAGAAAAACTCTAAAACTACCACCATTAGTGTCGTTTAGGGTGCAATCAACAATGTCAAACCCAGCTCTATCCATCATGTACTTGATTGAAGAAAGGGAATAGTAGCATATATGCTCATGGCAAATATTATCGAAAGCAAGCTGCTCAATCATCAATGGGGTGTAGCTTAACTGCATAACCCAAAGACCGTCATCATCGAGAATGTCCTTAATATCGTTGACAAATGGCCATGGATCGTCTAGATCGTAAAACATTGCAATGGACGTAATTATCTTTGGCTTAATGTGACCATACTCTGTGCTCCTATAGGCATCAGCGCTAAAGAAGTCCTGCACAACCGTATTCGCTCTGGCGGTTGATTCTACTAAAAAAGAATCGTCAACAGGGTCTATCCCAACCTTAATAAAGCTGTCCGGAATGTATTGAAACATAGTTCCGTCATTACACGCAATATCCAAGAAAACATCCCCGGGATTTGTCTCGATAGAATCCACACATGTCTCAGCAACATCTCTTAGCTTCTTCTTCATGGTGTTGTTAATCCCAGAACGATACCAATATTTTCCGTACATGGATTCTAGTGGAAGCACATTCTCCAACTGAAGTAATCCGGATTCCTCACACAACATAAGCTTTAGTTCGCCCAAACCAGTGCGGGGGGTTTCGTCACCCTTTACAAAATCTGACATTTGTAATTCACCTAGGTTAAAAACCTCAACTGTTTCTTTACCAGAAATTCTACACTTCATTTGCCTTCTCCATTGTTATTTTCTACTATTATATCACTAATAAGATCAATTTGTTCGGTTGTTAAATTTTGGTGACATGGTACATAAAACCCGTCAACATGTACTCTAGTTGCAACTGGGAGGTCTCTCTTGGGATACCTCTCGTACCAAAATGGATGCTCCTGTATTGAACCACATATTAAAGGTCGACACTCAACATTGTTTTCAATCAAAGCATCAGTGATCTTCTCTTTTGACTTAGATATTACTCCAAACGCTAAGGCAGAAACTGGTTCTGTCTGACTCTTTTGTACCCATACATTGCCATCAAGGTTATTTAAAAAAGCATTGTAGTTCTTGTTCCTCAAATGAACAAAGGAATCCATCTTTTTGAGCTGCCCTCTGCCAATATATGCACTTAAGTCAGTATTTCTAATGTTTAAGCCAGGGAACACGAAAAAATACTTATGGTTAAATTTATCATTCATACCGTACTTTTTAAAGTATTTTTCTCTAAAATATTCATCATTATCTCTTAACCACCCATGAGAGCGTATTGAAATCATAATGTTATAAAGCTCTTGATCATTTGTGGAAACCATACCTCCCTCGATTGTCGACATTTGATGACCGTAAAAAAATGAAAATGTGCTTGCTATACCAAAGCCACCTAATTTTCTATTTTGATATTGACTACCGTATGCCTCACATGTATCCTCAACCAACAAAACATCGTACTTTTCACAAATTTTTAGAATTTGCTTCATTTTGTTTGCATGCCCTAACACATGAACCAATATAGCGACAGATGGGTTATGCTCCCTGCAAAGCCTCTCAAAATCAGCCACACAGAGACCTAGGTCTTCCTCGTCGGCGTCACACAATAAAGGCTCCATACCTAACTGAATAACGGGGGCAACTGTTGTAGCCCAGCTGACAGCTGGCACTATGACCTTATTATTTTTTAGTCGACCAGAGTACAAAAGGGACATTACGATCAGCAAGTTAGCAGATGATCCAGAGTTTACAAACACTGAGTGTTTACATCCAACCCATTCTGACCATTCCCTCTCAAACATCTCAGTTTGGAGACCCTTCGTATATCTATCTGAAGTGTCTAACCACTCTTTAAGGCGATTAATATCATCTCTGTCTATAATCTTTTCTGCTAGTCTAATCATGGTTATTATCCCTTAAAATAACTCTCGGAGTTAATCGCTTTATCACAAATGAACAAATCGTAGTTAGGCTTGCCCATTCTTAGCTCATTGTATTTTACCCCCCACTTTTTAAGCTGTGTTTCCGTAATTTCTCTCCAGTCTATACCAGTTACTGTCCCACGAGCGGTCCAATAAACTATCTGGTGTCCTTCATCAAAAAGCTCATTAATCTCGTCTATTCTTGCTGGTATGGGCGAAGCCAGGCTATAATCCCTTTCCCCATCATAGTCACAAATTGTCTCGTCTATATCAACATACACAATCATTAAACGCCCCTCAGAGACTTTCTCTTGTCCAACTCACTGCCTAACACCTCTCTAGGTCCACCGGCGCCGAGGGCTCTCTCAATGTCCCTGATCCCTTTTACTAGCTTGATTAGCCCCGAGGGTTCAACAGAGGACTTGTGATCGCTGCCCCACATATTCCTGTCCAAAGTGATATGACGTTCGACCCAAGTAGCCCCCATGGCAACTGCAGCATATGTGGTAACTAATCCATACTCGTGTCCACTATACCCCACTTCCTTGTTAGGGTATTTATCCGACAACCAATTGATATAATTTAGGTTAAGCTCTTCAACTTTTGAAGGGTAGGAGGAATTAGTATGCATAATAACATCCGGGTCACAAGCGTCAACGTTTCTCTCAACCTCTGATTCATTGCTCATGCCGGTTGAAACAATCAACATGTTATTCTTATCTCTAGCATAGCTGCACAGTTCATCGTTAGTGATTAAAGCAGATGGTATCTTTGAAATATCAGTGTAGTGGTTCATAAAATCTACGGATGGCAAGTCCCAAACTGAGGCAAAGCATCCTATACCGATCTTCTCACAATATGAAAAAAGAAAATCATACTCTCTCTTGCCAAATTCGATCTTATTTTTGTAATCAATATATGTCATCTCGCCCCATGGCGTGGAACGCATTTTGCTCTTCTGAGCTTCAGGCACACATATTTCCGGTGTTCTCTTTTGAAACTTCACATAATCGCAGCCAGCGACTTTCGATAAATCAATTAAGTCCCTCGCCAGTTCTATAGAGCCGTTGTGATTAATTCCAATCTCAGCTATTATTTTTGTCATGATACCTTTTTAAATCCTTTGGCGTATCAACATCAATAGGTCTATCAATCTTGAAAAATACCGTGTTACTATTATACAGGTTTTTGTTCAAAGTTTCTAATTCATTTACATAAAAAATAGAAATAAAATGACTCAATTCAAAACATTCTGGGTAATCTTGTCTTCTGTAGAGATTATGCTTTATGATTTGCCTACCCTTATACTCATCGTCGCTAAACATGCATAGAAAAGGATTGCTTCTTGGTTCAACACGACATAATAATGATTTAGCACTCATACTTTTAAAAAATTTCAACGCATCTGTTACATGGTCCCACTCTCTCTCTGGGTATGTTAGATACAACATCAAGACCAATTCGTCACTTGGGAGTTCATACTTTTTGACCAAATCTATTAAAACGTCTTTTACACTAGCATTGTCTGCCGATAGAGTTTCATTTCTTACCAAGATCTCATAGTCTAATAATTGTTCGATGATTTTTTCATCATCCGTGGTGACAATAACACTCTTCTTTAGTTCATCGGGGATTATGGATAGTGTGTGAGGTAGTAAAACCCTATTCTTACCGGGGAGTCCCTTTGAGCCCTTTCTGGCAGGGATGATGATCTTCATTCAATGTTTCCTGTTTTAAAACCATCATACCAGGGATCTTCGGTTAAGTTAATTATTTCTATGCCCCTGCTCTTAGCGCTTTCGTTTAGTATTAGAATGTCGCTCTGCAGGTTTTCCCTAATGGGGGTCCAGGCATTTGGTCCCTGTGCCTTAGATTTCCAATCTTCTTTATCTGGATTAGCGTAACCTTTATTGTAATCTAAGTCTAGCCCAGTAACATAAATTGGATTACATCCCATAATGATCGCAAAAGCAATGGCATGCATTGAGACGGTGTCGCCAGTGCTATAGTGTTGTTCCACACCTGATAAATCTCTCAGATACTCTTGTAAAGTAGTTCTAGCGGGTTGGTTTTGAGCACAGCACCTACCATCCAGAGCATGACCAGAATTTGTGTAACACCTAGGCGGGTGCCACATCACTTCGTTATTTCCAAACCTAGTAAAATGAAAGTTCTTATTTTCCTCATAGTGTCTCTTGAACTCTTTGAGTATTTCTATACAGTTTTTACCCTCCCAGTGTCGCTGATCGTAAACAAGCCACTCCCCTTTGATTTGCTTATCTATAAGCTCTTTTGAGGTGAAATCTCCGTCATCTGAGTAAAATATTGGACAACCAGCTTTGCTAACTATCTCAAATAGTATCCTCATGGGGAACGCATGCTCAGAGCTTGATAAGATCCAATAGTTCGGAGCTGTGTCGAAATAGTCCCACCAGTTATTTACTGAGAATCTTAATAGCTCTTTCTTATTTTGAAGTTCTGTGATTCTTGCCTTACTACTACTAAGACTTGGACCATGACCTGAAATGGCGCAGGGCTGCTCCTTGTGTCTGTCTAAAATGTCACTTAGCTCTATTTTCATTTGTGATCTTTTCCTCTGCCCATTCTATTCCGCGTACTAGGTAATCGTAAGTATCTTTCTTCATCTCATCAAAAGTCATCCACTTGCAACTCTCGTGCTCATATATGCCAGTGTGTTTATTTGCAATTATTTCCCCAGTTTGCTCAGTTGTTGCAAGATATACAACTAAGTTTTCTAATAAGATGTAATCATAGCCCCACCTAAAATTCAAATCGTTTATCCCGCATTCCTCTTCGCACTCCCTAATCGCTGTGTCTAGAATTTTATCTCCGTCCTCTACATGACCCTTGGGTATGTCAAAACCACCGCGAGACCACATACCAAACGTTTGCCATTTCTGGTTTATCTTTTTTACTAAGATTACACCCGCACCGGGAGATAGGTGTGCTGTTTCCCAGGTCCACTTATTTGACATGCTTTGTTTTTGCTTTGCATGCCCCTACTCGCCTACCCCACCAGAGTTTTTCAACTCCCCATGTGTAGTAATCGCCATTGTAGTTTTCTGCATCAAAAGAAACTGTTGTGTCAACTTCTTGCAGGCTCGCTTTTCTATGAATTACGTCGTGTATATTGTACTTAAACGTGGATTGTAAAGGGTAAGTCTCTTTTGGATCAATAAGACCAAGTAACTGGTACCTAAACAGCTCAGAAATTTCTTCCGTATATTCAATATTAAGGTGTGTTTCCAGAAAGTTCTTTACCTCCCTATACACCTGCTCCCTGTTCTTTGAGCATTCTATCGCCGTTGCCTCCTCAAAGTCCCAAGCAAAATTTTGCCTGACATCATCGATAATTCTACCCCACGGCTGCTTTACGTCTAGAACTGCATCTAGGTTCTCGATTGTCAAAGACAATTCACGACCCAAAAATGTTTCTGGGTTTTGCTTCATAAAGGATAAGAACTCCTTGTAAAACTCCGCATATGTGATGTCTTGAGTTGCCCTAAGATATCTGGAGATATATTGAACCACTCCCAAATAGTGCCCAAACATCACAGACCACCTAAACAAGTGAGCTTCCTTATATTCTTCAAAAGACATGGTATTGCTTCCAACTATCATGTTCTCTCTTTCGAATTCATTCTCCTGCGTAATATCATAGTGGTTAAAGGCGGTATATGTATTAAGAATCTTCAGACCATACTCCTTTATGTATTCTGGATCACCAAACGGGGTGTTGGGCAGAGCTGTAAGGGAATAAATTCCAATGTAGTTGTGCTGTCCCAACTCTATGGTCCTGCAGACGCCGTCTATAAAACTCTCAATTGTTTCTTCTGGCAATCCTAGAATTAGCTCAACATAACTTGTCAGCTCCTCCTCGTTGTACATATCAAGAAACGTTTCTAATTTTCCACTATCAATGTTCTTTCTCTTAATGGCTTTAAGAACATTTGGGTTCATAGACTGCAGAGCAATTGTAATACCCTTGTCCATGTCTGCCTCTGTAAATATTTTAGCCAACGGGATGACCTTATCCCCCATGTTTTTAGCCCAGTCACAGCGATGCTTGCCAGGGTAACCAGTCTCCTTCTTCTTGTCAACCATGTATCTTGTGACATCCAGGTGTTCCGGAAACATTCCAAAGTTTGAGTCTGCGTTATAAATGAATTCAACTTTATTATTGGCAATCCAATCAATCTCTTTCTTGACTTTTTCAAACGACTGTCTTCGGGTCTTGCTATAATATTTTGTGCCAATTTCACAAAAGGTACAAGAGAATGGACAACCCCGAGTTGTCTCAATTGTTGATTCTAGAGCATAATCATGCTCAGCATTCTTAACCAGACTATCAAACAGCCCATTTAAGTACGGACTTGGCATCTCGTCGATATTTTTGATTCTAGGTCTTGTTGGGGTTACAAAGGTTGTCAAATCATCGTTTGGCACGGAGCACCCAGTAATTGACTTCCAGTCTGGGTTGTCTTTCAAGCCCTCGACTAAAATATCCTCAAAAGCCATCTCCCCCTCGCCGTGAACAATAATGTCAACATACGGATGCTCTTGAAAGAATCCCTGACTTCGATCAGCGATTGGCTGTTGCCAACCTCCAAATACGATAATGCAATCTGGAAACCTTTTCTTAATTTCCTCTGCAACTTGCTTATTATACTTGTAGTTCCACACAAAGCAGTTAAAACCAATGACGTGGGGGTTCTCCACTTTCGCAAGAATGTCCTCCTGATCCTCACGATAGTAAAACCATCCAGCTAAATTATAATTTGCCTCTATCTCTTTATTCAGAATACAATGTGACCAAATTAGACCAGTGCTGTATGGTAATTTAATTTGATTCGCTATAATATCATTGATTTCAAATAGATATACGTTCTTCATGCCCTATCCCTCGTTCGTCCTGAAAACTTCATGTTCCGTTAGGTCAGTATAAGTGTGATCTCCGCCAGCATCATCATTGTGTTCTGGCAACTGTCTAAAAATTAGATACGCTTTTGCGGCATCTTCCGGATGTAAGTACATGTTCCAACCCATGAGATCAAAATGCTCCTCAGTATAGAAATATTTTCTATGAGGATGCCGACCTTTACATCGCATAGCCTTAAACCATTCTACAGCTTCCCTATCATTTGTTAAGATAATTCCACCCTTTGTTAGCTTTAAAATCTTCTTCCTATGAAAAGATATACATTGAAAAGAGTCCTGTATATACATGCCCCTGGTAAGCCGTAAAGCAGAGTCATATATTGGATAGGGGTCTAGCTGGTACGCACCAGACCAAGAAATATCATCAAATTTATATTTACACCCAGCGTTGTGTATAACCATTGGGATAGAAGCGTATGTTCTCTTGGGGATTGTTATAACATCCTGATTTTTGTCACAATTTAAATACTTTAGACACAAATATAAAGCATCCGTGCAGTTGTCCACTGCGACTGCAAAATTGCTGCCTGCATATTCAGCCATCGTTCGCTCAAACAGATCCACTGCATCCCAGGCGTCATCTATCAGCCCTTCAGACTTAAGTTGCTCAAGCGCATACTCTCTTAAAGGATCATACATCTCCCCTCCTATATCTTCTATAATATCCACCATCGACAAATTTTCTACCATAATAGCTTTTTTTATCGGTGTTCTCATCATATCTGTTTATTGGTAAAACTCTAAAATCAAAACTAACTCTTGTTAATCCTGTTTTATTTGCCTTGTTGCCATGTCGACATTTGTTACCATTAAAAATTGCATACTGTCCAGCGTTCAAATTTAGTGGTTTAAAGTCACTTAGTCCGGGGACAGATTCAAGCCATGTGGCGCTTGTATCTACCATGTTTGTAATAGCTACTTGAAAGTTTATTTCCCAGTCTGGGTGACCATGGTCAGGATCAGAGTCAAAGTGCCACTTTGAAACTGCAGTTTGGTTTGGCACCTGCACCCTAAAAGACGGGAATGCTTGAAACAAAAAATCATCCTCAAACCACGGAGAAACTTCGTTTTGTATGAACTCATGGTATTGATCAATTATTTCTTGCCACCCTTCATTCAGCTTTTTATAAAACTTCTTATGAAATATCGTATCTGCTTCCTCGCTTTGTATTAAAGATGAGGAATTAGAGAGGTTTGGGTCTAATAAATGTAATGTTGTCAGATCTCTAACTCCATACAAGTCTTCTATTAGACCAGCAAATTTGTATTTTGTTAAATCGTAATCCTTAACTGTAGACATCTTTCTCGTCCTTTACCGCTTGTAGTATTTTTTGAAGTAGTAAATCATCTGGTCTGAGGTATTGTTTTACTAATTCGAAGTTGTTTTTTACACCCTCATACATTGAGAGATACTTCTCTTCAGATAGGCTATTCAGTATATCGGTCAGCTCATCCGGGTGGTTAAATTGTAAGATCCCCCTTTCGTCAAAATAATCTTTGACATTCGGGGCGCCCCAATAAATCGGAACTGTTCCACACACAAAACAATCGTAAATTTTGTCAGCAAAATAGTTTGGTCTCTGAGCATTTTCTATGGCGATATTGAACATATAGTCATTAAGAGCTGTAGTCTTGAGTTCTATTGGGTTACTAGTACCTCTTCCAAAGAAGTCCACTTCTTTGTAGCCCATCTTTGGTATGAGTGTCTTTGCTATGATGTGCCTCAATTTGTGACCAAATAACCATGTCTTTTCAGAGTAGACCATTGATACCAATTTACTTTTCTTATGAAGCTTGTGGCTTTCGGCTTCTACTCCAGATGTATCGCATGGTATAAATTTATATTTTTTAGGATCCCTATCTAGCAAGCTTTTCTCATAAGTAAGTACAAAGTCAAAGTCTCCCTCAAGGGTTTTGATCTGTTCATATACGGGCTGGATCAAATCATATGGCTCAATAATCCAAGCTACTTTCACCTTACTATCCACCTGACGTGCTAAGTGAAAAACTTTGTCCGTAAATACGGTTATTCCATTCCATGGATTTTGGTTTTTTACATACCTAACAGTCTCTGGCTTTCTTTCTCTGCCGGGGGCACTACACCTCAACGCCGACTCTAGAAAGCTGGTATGCAAGATGGAGTTATCAAACATGTTCAATATAGTATGACCCTCTTGGTCTTTGGTTAAATTTTTTATAAATTCCTCTACATTGTCAATCATATAATTTCCCAACTCTCCGGAGTTAGAGAACTCCTATCAAGGTGCATGTTATTTGGTCCAAACCACAAAGAAGGGGCAACCACTCTTTTATCACTATTTTCGTTAAGCCAGGCTGCCCACCAAGAAAAAGAAGAATTTCCAATGATATTGTTTGGTATCTTAGACATCAAATAAAGGTCTAGGACATCATCTTGATTTTCAATAAATACATTCCCCGCACCAGGAAATGTTTCTTTGCACCACTCAATGTCATCACTAAAAAATACAAATCTGCAATCTTTATCAAATGACTTCATGGCTTTATCGTAGTAGGGCTTACCCATAATAGCATGATAATCAGAGTATTTTAAGTAATCGCCTCTCCTTACATGTACCGACACAAAATTATGATTATTAATTAAGTTAGAATACTTTTTTTGCAAAAAAGAGCTGACTTGTTCTATCGGACTAAATAAATCTAAAATTTCTTTCCTGTTGTCTGTAAAGTATTTTTCACTTTGAAAATAACCTTTTAAGAACAAGTTTGGCTTATATACTAGTTTCTGGTAAGAGTGGTCAGGTGGTTCATGGTAGACACTTTGAATAAATGATAAGTTGTCCACATACTCAACATTTCTAAGTATGGTCTTTTGATGAATAGCCCTCTCTCTATCAGTCGGAGTTATGCCCGTCAAGTGTCTTAAAAAGACTGCCTTATCGTTGTTGTCAATAGCTAATGAGTGTGCAGCTGCGATAATAAACATCTGGTTACCGAGTCGACCCATTAGTTCAGCTGAGATCATTCCTCCTCCAGTAGGTCATATCTTGGCTTAGCTCTAATTTCTGCCTCGATGGATAATTGCAATTGATGATTAAGTTTGTCCTCATTGGCTGGATTTGATCTGTTATAGACAAGCAAAACATCATCAATATAGTGACTCCTCTTTCCGCTCATTTCCAGCATTGGCAAAACAACTGGGAAGTCTCCACACATTGGATAGAACTTTCCCTCTGAATTTTGTAGGTCCTTCTTTTCTATTCTTCGCCACAGTTTGTGTTTGAAGGTTCTAAGGTGAGACGTCATCCAGGGGCTCCTCCTGTAGGACCTGCTCTCAATTATGTGATCCGGTATTTGACGAGAGAACTTTCCGCGATCGCCGCTAGGATATTCCACATAGCTCCCATATGTCATCCAACAAGAATTTTTAATATATGTATCATTTAGCTTTTGTAGGCTGTCCTTGTTGAAGAGCCAATCATCGCCATCCAGTATTACAATTATATCTTCATCTGATGGCTGTGCCATTTCAATACCGTAGTTTGTACTTCCTAGAGCACCAGTGCGCTGTGGGTTGTATACAAGCTTAAACCTATCATCTCCATCAATTTCTTTTTCAATTTTTGAAATTGTGTTGTCCGTTGTGCCATCGCTAACTAAAATACATTCATAATTTTTATATTCTTGAAGCTTAACACTTCGAATATTATACAAAATCCATTTCTCTACATTATGAAATGGAACAATTATCTTAATATGGTTCATCTTACTTATTCCTCTTTAGAACATGCTCTGGTAGTACGAAATTACCCATCCCCATTGAGTGCTCATATTTAATAGCTGGGCTTGATGTGTAAAAAGGTATATTAAGCTTCTCTCTAACTTCTCTTTCTAGTTTTTCGCGCTCGTCGACAAGATCTTTTGCGCTCAAGTTCTCTGTCCACACGTAAGAGATATAGCCTCCATTTGGGTCTCCCTTGTAATAATCTTGGTCAACTAAGTAATCAAGATTTGCCTGATACAGCTTGTCTCCTGTTTTCCTATCAGTGTATACATAATGATCCCCATTCTTAACAGCATCATCAAAGTACGGAGAGCCAGGGTACGTTGTGATAATTGTGCAATCAAACTCTTCAGGCTGAACCTCTAGCAACCATTTTTTAGTATTCTCTATACTCTGGATGCTTTCCCCAGCGTGCCCGACAGACATGAGAGCTTTCACCTTTAGATTGTTTCTTTTGGCAATCTCAACAGCCCTGGTATTGTCCTCGCGAGTGGCTATTTTTTTAATATTTTTTAGTATCCTTGGGTCACCGGACTCAAAGCCGGTAAGGAGCCACCTAAAGCCAGCCCTATACATAGCGTTCGCCTGTTCATCGTTGAAAAGCTCAGCTTTTACAAAACCACGCAAATTAAACTCAACCCCATGCTTAGACTGTAAATCGCAGAGTCTGTTCATAAGCTTAACCATTTCTTTATTGACGTTCAGCTCGTCATCGTAGAACATAAAGCCTTTCATACCATAATTCAGATAAAGACCCTCAACCTCTTCTATGACTGAATCGATGCTTCGGGTTCTTATCTTTCTAAGAAATGGAGAATTCCTTCCACTACAAAATGTGCAGTGAAAAGGACACCCCAATTGTGCTATCAAGCTTGTTGCCCTGACACCTTCAATTTCATAGTTGTATGAATCCATATCTATAAAATGTCTGGCAGGTTGTGGCAGGTTGGAAAAATCTTTGTTGGACAGGAAGTGAGGCGATTTCTTGTCGTCTGCGTCAACTACCCCTTCATCAGTCTCTATGGCTTCGAATATGGCGCGCTCGCCATCACCACAGACTAGAACATCAAAAATTCCCTTAAGCATCTCTATGTCTCTACTAGCACGATCACTGCCCTCAAAGTTTCTTGCTGCCTCTCTCTTAGCTGCTGTATGCATTAAGGTTACGTGAGGACCTCCCAAAATAACCCTGTTTGCCTTGCCACGAACAGCTTTGCTAATTTTAACTGCATAAGGAACTTGAGGTGTTGTCGCAGTAATCCCAACTACTGTTGCGTGGTCCTGCATCTTAAAATAATCCTCCAACACTGTTAGATAATTTTCTACTCCGCTTAGGTCAATAACATCAACTTTATAGTTCTCGTTTTCTAGCACTGCGGCAATCTTGAGTATACCAAGTTGCATGAATACCCGCTCGTCCAATAAAAAAGGCGAGGGGGGTATAATTAAACATATTTTCATCTTAAAACTTCTTCATAATCAGTGAGGGGATATGATCTCTCTTTTCCCTCATCAGTCGTATTAGTGATGTTCCCTTCAATTGGAACCACTCTTCTTGAGTTGCGCCGACTTGACTATTTGTGATTACTTTCATTCCAACCATTCTAGCCTCAACTACAACTCTAGATAAAGTTTCCGGTGTTTTAGGGAAAAAAACGAAAGTATCATTCTTAGCCAGAGTCCTTAGAAAGTCATGATAAGGTAGATTAGGAATTAATTCAAAATCTAAATTTTTTATTTTGCAGTATCTTATGGCATCAATTGTATTTTTATGAGGAATATTTGAATTCATTATTGAACATTTATCTGCTCTACGAATATTGCTTAAGCCCTCTAAAAAATCTATGGTTTCGGTGGACCACAAATTACCCCCAACACTGCATACGTTTTGTAAATTTAAATTTTTCTCAACTATCCCTTTATGAAAAGAGGATTGACATATTACAGCTAATGCATTTTGATAAAAATCATAGTTTATTATTTCATCAACTGGAGCCTTAAAATCTTTATACAAGGCTGGGTTTCGACCCTTTAAATACTTGTGATCGTGCTCATAGATCACATATTTTTTATCATATAAAGATTTCTTAGCGTCCTCTCTCAGTCCGATAAAATTAGCTACAATAAAGTTACAATCTCTGTTTGCCTGAATAACAGACGGAGTTACCCTTTCACTCTTTATCTTTTCTACGGAAAAACCGGATGATCTTATTATATCAATAAATTCTTTATTGTTTAACTCGCCGCCGCCAGGAATTTCATTAGCAAAGAAATCTGCGATAAAAATCGTCCTATTCATGAACTTGGGTTTCTAACTCCTTAAGCCAGTCTTCTACCTCAAAGCTCTCTTCCTTCCAGACTGCTTCTGCAAACTGCTCATACTGAGTTTCAGATGTGAATGTGTCAATTAAATATTTTTGCAGCTTAATTGCTAAGTGCTTACGCCTATCATATTCAATAAACATATTGCGCAGCTGCTTCTTATAACTCTTCTCATCGGCAAAACACCATTGAGAATCAGCATTGATTACACCATCCCACACTGCCTCTGGTTGAACCGGCTTGAGAGTATAATCAACCTTTAGAAAGCAGTTTTTAATTTTTGTAACTTTCTTTCCTTTGCTCTTTGTAGCTATTGGAGCATAAAGAAAATCTTTATGACCACTCCAATCTGGAGCAATTACCGGCAAACCATTGTAAGCTGCTTCGAACAATGGCAATCCAAACCCCTCGCCATGAGTTAGAGATACTATACACTTGATCTTTGGATGAGAGTATAAAGAGGACATCTCTTCTGGCTTCATATTGCCGTGAATTAAATAAACCTTGCACTTCCTATCCGGATAAGCAGCTAGCAGCATTTGCAATCGTGCTTTAGTGAACTCTCTATCAACCTGACTAGTTTTCACTAGATTTGTTTTTACAACAAGACCAACCTCACTGTCCTTAAATTCCTCAACCCACCACCTTATGGTGTTCTCTATGTTTTTTCGCGGACCCCACTGAGATACGACTAGGTAATTAAAATCGTGCTCAAGTTCTATGTTCAGATCTACATTATCATAATTTCTTACAGGATAGTGTACGACATCAATTGGAGTGTCGCACCTATACTCTACCTTTTGTTCCGTCTCATTAACAACTGCCTCGTAAACTGTTTGCAGGAATACGTCTCTTGAGTGGTTGGAGATTGTAATAATTTTATCCATAAGCTTAGACTTCTCAATCCACCCGGGCGCAACCTTGGTTGTTTCAATTCCCGCAGTGTATCCAATATTAGTAGGAGTTATTCTCTCCCACTCATTTGGAATTGTAACTTGTAGGGAAATTTCCATAGGAAGCCTCTGACCCTCGGGCGCTTGAAACCACGCTATACTTTTTTGAATAACTGGATCAATCCAATCTCTCTCCGGGTCATTCGGTAGCAAACAACTACTCTGACCCCAATGAATTGGCTTTATATAAACATCAAATCTCTCTGGGTATGCCAACAAAGATCTAAGTGCAAACCTACACTGCTCGCCGTATCCCGTTTGGGAAAGAACCGGACCTACTACCATAATTGTTTTCATTTTTACACTTCCTCAAATTTCCAGCTTTTGTAGCCTTGTCGATTATCCCAAGAGCCGAACCTCTCATGCACACTAGTTAAAATCTTGTCCCATTTATCTGAGAATTGTTTATAACTATAATTGTCTTCTAGATGCTTTCTACCCTTTGTGCCCAGCTCTTCTCTCTCTTCTTTGGAAAGATTATACATGGTAGTAAGCGCTTGAATGAAAGATTCCTTAGAGACCCTGTCCTCATGGATATACGGCACCTCTTGCGACCCGATGATTGCCTTTGCTGCTGGCTCAATGCCTATACCAAACCAGTCCTCACCATTAGTGACTTGCTCCTGCAATCCACCTGTCATATTTACAATAATTGGGGTGCTGCAGGCTAGTGACTCAAACGTCGATAAACCAAAGCCTTCAGCATCGGCGATATTGACCGTGCAATCAACCATATTATAGATTAAAGCTAGGTTCTCTTGCGAAACTTTTTCTGTGGAGAGCAGAACTTCACCATTTCGTAAGCCCAGCGCATCCATGATATGCGGAAGATCTTGACCATGTGGATCTTTTGGATCGGTATGCATTAGCAGCCGGGCTTTGTCATGTCCCACAGTGTCTAGGAACTCTTTAAACCACCATATGACGGTACCGCTCATCTTACGACGTGCATTTCTATTATTCCAGAAAAAAACCATCCTATCATCATTTGAATCTGCACCTAGATGTTGAAAGGACTGCTTCTTAAAAGAGAGCACTTCTGCGGCATCATGCTTCTTAAACGTGTCCATATCAACTGCATGAGGCAGGTAATGCTCCTCAACCTCTGGAGCAACAGTTCGAACAATGTCACTAGTCACCTTAGAAATACTGACGACTACATCATTTGAGTCGTACCACCGCTTATTAAACTTAGGATATGGATAATTATCCCACACATGATAGTAAATCATGGGACATACTGATCTAATTTCGTTTTCCATCTCCCACAACCATCCATAAAATCTAGGATCGGTCATAAACCAAAGAATATCTGGCTTATGATGATTCAAAAAAGACCTAACCATGTCTTGACTACCATACCCATCAACCGGAAAGATTAACCAGTCCTCATTCCAGGGGGTGACCTGTATTGGATTGTAGTCAGGGTGCTTCATAGCGCCCCCCAGACAAACAAAGCGATATTTGCCGGTGGCAAGCATCGCTTGGATCATATATTTTGTTTGTGTTCCCACGCCAGATGGCGATAAGGGGTGATCCGCGATCACCATCACCTTAATTTTTTCTTGTGTCATTTAATATTACCTACAGTGTTCTGTTTTATGAAACTCGCACCCCCGACATGCCAGCCGGTTTTTAATATGCTTCTTTCGTTGTATATTGTATATGGCTTTATTCAATAATTTAAGGGCGTTTTCAGTTTTTCTTGGTCCGCTGGTAACTCGAAAAATCTCAACCTGGTCTTTTTTTGCTGTTCGCTTAATCAAGGCAAAGTGGGTTTCAACCATCTTGAGGTCGATATTGTGCTTGCGCGCAAAATAATACTTATAAAGGGTGAGCTGGTACGTGACCATGGGATCAGATCGCCGGCGAGAATCCCAACCCCAAGAGGTTGTCTTCCAGTCAAGGATGTGATACTTGCCATCCGTGGTCTTAACCACAAGGTCGATGAAGCCCTTAAACAGGTATTCAACGCCCTCCATAGGCTCGTAGAGCTTCTCCT
>UEXM01000293.1_pt1 | contig 55723 bp, 68 predicted proteins | sample 1796661 | NCBI WGS metagenome assembly UEXM01 (sample SAMEA4772469, study PRJEB27181) | metagenome | reverse complement strand
TCAAATGTGCTTTTAGTTCTTTAGCAGTTCTTTCAAACTTGTGATCCTTATGTTTAAATCCAACACCGCCTGCACTTTCCCATTTAGCAACATTTTGTCCAAAGTCATCAATTAGTATGTTAGGTGTGCCGCCTGTTGAAGTAGCATACTTGGCTTTGTCTGTTGTAATAATAACTTTCTTAGGAGGAAACGCAGTTAGGTTTTTTTCAATCCATTCACGCTTGTGTGGTTCTGCTCTTGGATCATCTGCAAGAGGAGCACTTAGAATATTGTACTCGCCTCTAATTTCTTTTACTAATCCTAACAGTTTATCTGCGTTAGGTGTAGGCTTTAAGTTAAGCCAAAAATCTTCTGTATCTCTAATGTCTTGTAATGCTTTGCCAACGTTTTTAATTTGTTTCCAATCCTTAACGCCTTGCATTTTAGTCCACTCACCAAAGAAGTCAACAAGCACACCGTCCATGTCAATGTATATTTCACTTGCTTCTGATAATTCATCTGATTGTAGTTCGTGTACTTGACCTTCTTTTGCCATCTTAGTAGCAGTTGCATACATAACTGCTTCAGCATCTTTGCCATAACGATCTTTAAAGTCACCTTTAGACTTCTTCATACCCTTAACGTATTTTTCTTTTTTCTTTTCTTCGCCTTTAGATAATGAACGTTCTTCAACACTTTCAGCCATTCCTAAATTAAACAATACGTTTGTTTTAGAACCTTTTACTTTTTTAGATAGTGTAGGTGGACGACCGTCTTTGTCTACAGTGTTTCCAAACTTGGCCGCTTGTTTCTTGATAGCATCAACGCCAACATCAGGTGTAGTGTTAACACCTTTTACAACACGACCGCCGTTTTCTTTTATATCAACAAATCTCATTATTTCTTACGTCCTCTAAACGTTGGTGTGCCTGTTAAAAAAGGTTGACTAAACCAAAGTTTAAACCATTCAGCATCACCTGGCTTTAGTCCTAATTTCTTTTCTTTTGCTTTTAATGCCGTAGCAGTAACACTTGGGTTCTCGTCAAGTTTATATTCAGAGTAACCACTCCACTCATTTACACCTGCAAGTTTCTTAAGTTCTTCTATACTGCTATACATTTAATATGCCTTGTAATTTTTCAAACATTTTTTTAGCATATGGTTTAGCCGCGTCCGAAACATTACTTTCAAATGTTTCAAAGTCTCCGTCCATTGCCGCTTGTCTTAATTTTGTTGCACTTGCACCACTGGCATCATCTGCATCAGCATCACGTGAAAGTTTCTTTTGATTGATACTTGCAAAGTCAAAGAAACCATGTGCGGCTTCTGTGCCGTTATACTTTTCTAACAATGGGCGTAGTTTATCTTCGCCTTCAAATATTGTTATGTCAGTATAACCTCTATTGTGTAAATCTACAGCAACAGGAAAAATATTTTTTGCAAGTGCTATAGTAATATCTGGAAAACTTTTTTGTGCCCAATCTAATTTTTCTTGTGGACTTAAAGGATCTGTTGGAAGTTTAGCAGGACGATCTGTTAAAAATAAAAATGCATCACCGGGACCTTGTTTGATAGCCTCTACAAGAAGACCATGTCCTCTGTGTGCGGGATTCATTCTGCCTAATGCAAAACTTGCTTCTTTTCCCGGGCCTTCAAATAGTTCCCTTAAAAACATTAGTACTCGCCTTCTTTAAACCCATCTACTTCCATTTCGTAGATTGCTGAAGCAAGTTCCTTTCGTTCTTCCATAGGTAGAAGATCGTTTGCTTCGTATGGTAAGTCGTATTTTTTAGTATATTGTCCAATTGCTTGATCAATCATAGGCATTAATAATTTCATGCTTTGATCTTTATCACCTTTGTTGTAAGATGATTGGCATCCACACATTGTTGGATAATAAGACTTTCTGTAAAACTGTGGATCATCTCTCATAAACACAATTAAATCCGTAGGTACATCATATGATGGACTCTTATCAAATCCGTTTGCACCAATACCTAAATCATCTATATTCATATTACCACTTCCTACATGACCAGTAACGTGCTTTTGTACGTGGTCCTGGATTATCACAGTTGTGTCTTGCTCTAAAGCTCTTACGTCTTTTAGGATTAGACTTTTTAATGCTCATTGCTTTACCTTTAACACTTGATCCGCCGTGTCCAAAGTTTACTTTTTTTACATTACCTGTTTTAGGATCTTTTACGTATACTTTAAACTTCTTAACGTCACCTTGCATAGGCTTACCAAGTTTAACTTTACGTCCTTGGTACTCTGCTTCGTCTACAATATCATCTTCATTGTACCACATCTCACCGTATGCTTCGTAAAATGCATCATCGTCATCGTATGTTTCGTCAATACTTGCCCCAGCAAGTTCTTTGATACGTGCTAATTCATCGTTAGTTGATTCCATCCCGCCAGCATAAGCATCTGCGGCTGGACGACCTTTTGGTCCTTTGTTACCTTGCTCCTGATCTTGATGTTCTTGAGCACCTAATATTTTAAGACATTTCTTACCTGTCTCATAAACGTCTGCTGGATCTGCATCAATTAAATCTCTCATCGCTATATAACAACTTAATGTTTTATCGTCGGCTTTAAGATGCATGTTGGCAAAGTGGTCTCCCATTTCATCCGCAATATGATCATTGTCAGTAAAATCATCACTGGCTTTATCCATTAAATGATAGATATCACCCTCTAACTCGTCTTTAAGTTCTTCTGCACTCAGTTGACTATTATTTTCTATGTCTTCTGGACCATACAAATTAAGTTCTACTGGATCTGTAATTCTATCTGCCTTATCAAATGCACCTTCGTTAGTTGATTCATCAGCGTCACCTGACTGAACTTTATCAATAATTCTTGCATTCGTATCAATGTCATCATCGCCTGTAATTTTTTCAATTTCATCCAGAAACGCTTTTGTAATTGGCATTTCGTCAACGTGTCCCAGCGGATTATTTTCAAATTCTTCTTCGCCGTATTTTTCCCTCATTGCTTCAGCCTCATTTTCTTCAACAAAGTCTGTAGTAATGCCTGAGTTCAATGCCCACTGTATGTAACCGTCTGGTAATCTGTCTCCGTTACCGCCTCTGAACTTAGAGAATTTTTCAACCAAATCGGAAATCATTCCATACATTTCATTTGAAACTTCTGGATCCGTTTCTTCATTTGCTGATTCAAAATCACCGTGCCTTTGTGCATCTCTATACATGTCTGCTTTGTCGGCCATTCTGTCATTGTAATCATCAGAGACCCAATCAACTATTCCAGGAAGTTCCTGTAAGTCGTCCATATCTTCATCGTCAACTTCTGTGCCGTCTGTGTATTTTACACCAATATCTATAACAAAGATCATATCACTATAATCTTGCATATCGTATTCGATAGTGTCTGTATCTATTTCTTTACCTTTGAAGATAATGCCGTTACTACCTTCACGGAAACCCGCTTCTTTTAAATATTCTTGAAATGTTTTCATAATGATAATAACCCTTTATATTGCTAATATAAAGTATTTATCACAGTTTGTCAACTAAAAGATTATACAGAGATCTCTATATCGAACTTGGAGAAGCCCATATCGAATAACGTATTGGCTATATCTTCAGCAATTTCATTGCTTTGTGCTTCGTTTAACTTGTTGTGGGTGTCAATAGTAAGGATAGTTTCGCCTTTGTCAGACTCAAATACTTGGAAGTGTGTTTCTGATTCATTAAGTGCTTCACCTGTACAGTTTAGTACTTGTTCTGCAACAATAGCATCAACATCGTCTTGTTTACCTTGCCATATAATACTAATACTTTCCATAATAACTCCTAATGATTCAGCATGATACTGTTTACAGTACCATCAGTGTACACAAGTTTTGCTCTAATCCAAACATAGTTGCCTGTAAAGTTAGCAAATTTATTATCAGTTTCGTTTGCGGCTGTGTAAGAGTGTACTTCAAACCAGTCACTTTCTGCAGGTGTAGTAGCAAGTGAAGCCTGGATACTAATAGTACCCGTTAGACCTGCATAATTGTACTGTACAGTGTGCAAACCATCTGCACGACCGTAATACCCATCACCTTTGTAATCAGTTCCTGTTACAGTCGTAACAGTACTGTCTCCTGGATGTGTATTTGCTGATAAAATTGTTTCGCTATTGCTTGGCATACATGTATTTATCTAAAGGCTTATGCATCAACAGTTACGGGTTTTGTTGCTTTATCCGTAACAAGTACAATAGCATTGTCTTTAACATCGATAACTACGTGTCCGCCTGTCTTTAAAGCACCAAACAATAATAGTTTACTTAGATCCTTCTTGATCTCTTTATCAATAGTTCTTTGTAAAGGTCTTGCACCCATCTTACTATCAAAGCCTACATCAACAAGGTAATCAATGGCTTCATTTGTAATATCAACAGTAACTTTTTTCTCTGTAAGCATGTCTTTAAGTTCAACAAGGAACTTGCCAACAATCTTGATCATTACATTCTTCTCAAGTTTACCAAATGCTACAACACCATCAAGTCTATTACGGAACTCTGGAGCAAAGAACTTTTTAAGTTCAGTATCTTCGTAATCCATTTCCATATCTTCATTGAAGCCGATTGCATTTTTCTCTGCCTGTTCTGCACCAAGGTTGGTTGTTAGAATCAGAATGGCATTTTTTGCATCGGCTTCTTTACCGTTGCTACCTGTAACTTTTCCGTTGTCCATTAACTGTAGCAAGATTTGTGAAACATCTGGGTGTGCTTTCTCAATCTCATCTAATAGTAATACACAGTTCGGGTGTTCTTGTAATTTTGTAATCAATAGTCCTGCACTATCTTCATAACCTACATATCCTGGAGGTGATCCAATTAGTTTTGCAACACTATGTTTCTCTTGATACTCTGACATATCAAATCTTACAAGTTCAACACTTAATTCATTTGCAAGTTGTCTTGCTGTTTCCGTTTTACCTACACCAGTTGGACCCATAAACACAAACGATCCAATTGGTTTGTTTTCTGATTTAAGTCCTGCCTGTGCAACAAGAATCTTATCTACAATTTCATCTATTGCAGTGTCTTGTCCGTATACTTGCTTCTTAAGATTGCTATCTAAGTTAGCAAGGTTACTTGTTTCTTTTTGTTGTACTTGTTCTGGCGGTAGTTTAACTGCTTTTGCAAGTTCAAACTGTATTTCTTCTTTGCCTACAACACGTACTGTTACTTCTTTTAAGTTAAAACGTGAACAAGCCAAGTCTAATAAGTCAATTGCTTTGTCTGGTAGTTTTCTATCAGCCATATACTTCACACTTAACTTAATTGCTTCATCAATTGCATCATCAGTGATGTTAACTGAATGAAATTCCTCGTAATACTTTTTAATACCTTGTAAAATTTCTGTAGTTACATTCTTATCAGGTTCTGAAACACTAAGACGTTGGAACCTACGCATTAATGCACGATCCTTTTCAAAGTATTTGCGGTATTCCTCCCAAGTAGTTGATGCTACAACTTTAATATCACCTTTACCTAATGCAGGCTTTAACATATTAGCCAAGTCATTCGACCCACCTGACCCTGCATTACCAGCACCATTCATCATGTGTGCTTCATCTATGAATACAATCGTTTTGCCTTGCTTTTTAATTGCACTCATTACAAGTTTAAAACGTTCTTCAAAGTCACCTCTGTATTTTGATCCAGCCAACATAGCACTAATGTCTAAGTTATATACTGAATACTCTTGTAAGAACTCTGGTACTGCTTTATTAACAATATTATATGCAAGTCCTTCTGCAATAGCAGTTTTACCAACACCTGGATCACCAACAAGTAGTACATTGTTCTTTGAACGCCTGCCTAATGCAAGTGCAATGCCTTCAAGTTCTTCTGCACGACCAATTACAGGATCAATCTTTTGATTACCTGCTTCTTTGTTAAGGTTAGTTGTAAAGTCACGTAAAGCCTTTTCAGCAACTTGACGCATTTCTTCATCTTCATAGATAGTATCTAATTCAGTGTTTAAGTAATCTGAAAAGCCTTCTTTTGTAAGACCTGACTTTTGAATATGATAGTATGACCAACTTTTCTTTTCGCCCATAATACTTAAGAACACATCAGTAACTTCAATACTGTTACGTCCACTAAACAATACTTGTGTAAATGCTCTATTTAATACACGTTCTACTGTTGCAGTTTTCTTTGGCTTAAACTTTTTAATGTCATCTTTGACTTTAATTTCGTTTAATTCTGTTTTGAGATAATGTTCAATGTTCTTTTTAATGAACTCAGGATCAGCACCAGCACCTTCAACTACTTTTACAAAGTTATCTACGCATAGCATAGAGAATAACAAGTGTTCAAGAGTAACATACTCGTGTCTTAACTTCTTAGCGTCATTAATTGACTTATCGAATACTGCTTGTAACTCGTCGCTCGGTTCTACCATTTAACATCCACCTTATATTTTTTAAATAATTTTTGTTGTTTCTTCTTAGCCATATCTAATCTAAGTTTACTTACTCTATCTGTAAAGTTTATGCCTTGTAAATGATCATATTCATGTTGAAAGATCCTTGCATTATAACCTACAAACTCTATTGTACACTCTTTGCCGTTAGAGTCAAGATACTTGGCAACCAAAGCAGTTGCACGTTTAACTTTAAAGTATAAACCTGGATAACTTAAACAGCCTTCTTCACCTTCAATAACCCTATCATCTATTTTAACAACTTCGGGATTGAATAGTGCAAACGGTTCATCAAAGCCTTCCATTTCGTGTGGCTTTAAAATAAAAACTTGTCCATCAAGACCAACTTGGTTAGCACTTAGACCAACTCCTGCATTCTTATCCATAATATCAATCATTTGTTTCTCAACATCTTTGGCATCAAGACTATTAAAATCAAAAGGCTTAACTTGTTTCTCTAACCATTCATTTGGGTGTAATACTAATTTTAATTTCATAACTTCCTTAATATATCTTTTTGTTCGTCTGTTAAGTTCTTAGGAACTATACCTCTTATATTTAGATATACGTTTCCTGCTTGACCTGTATTATAGTTTGGGAGACCTTGTCCGTGTATGCTTAATGTAGTGCCTGGTTGTGTGCCTTGTGGAACATTAATACTTATAGTACGTCCGTTGGGCAAACTTAAATTTGTGGCAGTACCTAATATCAAATCAAATACTCCAATTTCTGTTTGTGTGTGCAGGTCAAATCCGTTTACATCAAAGTTTGGATGACGCAATATACGAACTTTTACATGGAGGTCACCTTTTGGTAACTGTTGTATACTATCATCACCTAAGCCGTTATAGTTAATAATGTCGCCGTGTCTTGATCCTTTAGGAATATCAATGTTAACAGTTTGTTCTTTACCACTTCTTGTTCTAAATGTAGCAATTACACCTTTACCTGAGTATACTTCTGCTAATGTAATATCACATGCTATAGTTACATTTGAATTACGTTGCGGTCTACGTTGTTGCTGTTGAAAGCCTTGTCCAAATGCTTGTGTAAATAAATCTTCAAACCCTCCCATTCCTTCAAAGCCACCTGGACCAAATCCTTGTGAATATTGTGGTTGAGGATTATCGTATTGCTGTCTTTTTTGTGGATCTTTTAAAGTACTATATGCTTCATTGATTTGTTTGAATCGTGAATCGTCACCACCAGTCCTGTCAGGGTGGTGTTGCATACTCAATTTCTTGTATGCTGACTTTAAATCTTTTTCGGATGCGTTTCTTGGAACGCCTAAAACTTCATAATAATCCATAGCACTATTATATACTTATTTTAGACGAAAGTCAAGAAGTATTTTGTTGGAAGGTATTACTTACTTTTTACTTTTAGATGTACCAGTGTAAAGACCAAACCAAGCCGCGCCAGCACCAACTACGATACTAATTAAACCTGATTGTTCCATAGTAGGAGCAGGTAAGTTCATGTACCAAATTACGCACTTGTATAGTAATACAATGTAAACAGTTAAGAATAATCTTGGAAAGATTCTCCAAGCATCAACTGCTCTTGCCATATGTATTAATTTTGCGTATGGGTTAACGCCTAAGTCTTTTATACTTGTGTCTACTTCTAAATCTACTGTAATTTTTTGTTTAGGTTCTGCAACCTTTATATCATCAGCCATTATTTTTTACCCTCTAATTTTTTAAGACGAGTCTCTAACTCATCAATTTTCTTTGTTACGTGTGGATACTTTTTACGCCAAGCATCTTTAGGTTGTTGTAACCAAGTCCACCCCCATCTTTGCACCAAATAGTCAACTGCTAAATCAAATTTAGCATATGCCCATAGGCCAATTCGTGTGCCTTTGATGTATGTTGAAAATGCAAGACCAAATAGTGACCCCACGAGTGCAGTGTAAATCCACAGACGATCGCTCGCCATTCTTTCTATTAAATCCCACATAATTATACCCTCTTTATTATGTTAGTATTTATCGATTATTTAGAAAGAACACCCAAGTTCTGCTTTAGGAGTTACGTTAGGATTTTTAAGATCATCTATAGTTTGTATGTTTTCAACATCTATATCAACGCCGGGTTTTACTTTACACGACTTAGTTGAACACCCAGTCAGTACTATGAATACCAACACTATGAATGTAAGTTTCACTACTCTTCTTTAGTAGTTTCAGGTTCGTAATATTCTTTATATTCGTTTATTACTTGTCTTTGCTTGATCATGTATGCACGTATTTGTGCAAAGTTTTTAGAAAGGAATTCGTAGTCTTTGTCGCTTAAACCAAATAGTACAGGATCTTTGCCTTGTTCTTTTAGTTTAGCAAATACTTCTTCTGCGTTTTCACTTGTAATGATTACCCATTGTAGTGGTTCCATCTTAGCCGCTTCTGGATGTGGCAAATTAAGAGGTGCTCTTGGAACTTCCGTTTCAAAGATTTTTAGTTCTCTTACACTTGAACAACCACTTACTATGATAGCAAGTAAACTAATGATTAATATATTTTTAATATGGTACATAATTTGGGTTCGCTATACTTGGACACTCTGTGTTTGCTTCTGATTTCTTAGTAGCGTTAATCTCTTTTTCTGTTAATGGTGATCCCATTGCAATTTCTACACATCGCAATGCTTTCTTAGTTGCATTATTAAGAACACGTTCGATTGGTTTTGTTCTTTTAACAGCAAGGTCGCCTAAATCTCTTACTTCACCTTTTGAATTAATTTTATTAAAACGCTTATCTAAAGCAGTAAACTCTGCGGCAAGTGTTTTATTTGTTTTTTCAAGTTCTTGATTAGCAATAAGAATTGCTTTGAAGTCATTAGCCTGTTGTTCTATCACAACCTTTTGACTTTCAACACTTTGTTCTAATTTAAGATTATTTGCTTCTGATGTAGCCAAGTCTGCTTTTAGATTCTTTACATACATAACACCACCGCCGGCACCTGCCAACATCATTAGTACTACTGCTATTTTAATTGAACTAAACATTTATCTTCCCTGGTCACAAACTTTAATAGTGATGACTTTATTGTCACCATCTGTCATTTCTTTAAACAAAGGTCCTTCGTGATACTCGTGGCCGCAGTTTTTACAACTTACTTGGCTTGAGCGATCGCTGTTTCTCTGGTCTCGTTTACTCTGCGTGTCCATCCTCTACCAAACGTTTCAAAAGTTTTAAGTGACTCATAAAAGTCTTGTCTAATTTGCTGGTATTCTTTGATAGCGTGGGTTACGCCTTTCGCTTCGCAATAACCTTGAGTCATCTTGATTGTGTTAGGGCCAATCCACCCGTCTATTTTAGAACCAACCATCTTCTGTAAGAATTTAGTTGCACGGTGACGTCCGCCGTTTACACACATGTCAAATACACATAAGTCTAAACCTGCTGGAATATCATCTGCTAAGATTGCTTTCCAATAATTTTTCTTATAAATTGGAGTAACATCGTCAACAGTTAATTCTTTAATTCTATCTTTAGTAACAACCTTACCCGTCCAATCTTCGTAAGTTTGTTTAGTAACGCCTAAGTTAGTTGCGCCACCTGGATCTTTAGGGTGATCAACATAACCGCCTTCATGATGTAGAATAATTTCTAAACATGTTTTAAAATTGTCTTTTGCCATTTGTGTTTATCCTCTTTTACAAATTAGTGAGTACCCATTGTTTTCAAGTACCAATTTTTTACCGTACTTTGTGATGTCATAATCACCTAAGTACTTTGTTAAGTAGATGACTTCAGCGAAGCCGTTGACATCTAATGACTCATTGATATTTACCTTCTCATTGGGACCAAACTCCACTATATTGAGATAAATTGGATCCATATATGTATTCTTAATACGTAATTGGCTCTCGTTTATAATATCAATTTCTTCAGCATAGCTCTTGCTAAAGAAGTTTTTATAGTTATCCATATTACTTTCATTAACTTTGATTTCATATGCATTATGATCTGTTGGGACCATTTCGGCTAAGTTAGCCTCATTACAATCTTGACTCTTAAAGCCTTTGTAATATCTAAATTTCATACCGTCTAAACCGGAAATCTTTGTTACTCCGTCTACTATTTCATGTATCTGACTTGGAGTGTCTTTACTTCTTTCAACTTCAATGAATACTTTATACATACCATCACGTTGCTCACCGTTAGTAGCATCAGCATCAAGTACAAATGGATATCCTTTTTCAACAAAGTTTTCTAAGTCTTTTGCACTACCTTCGTTCTTAGTTGAGAAACTTAAAACACAAATGTCTTTATCGTCGCCCATTTTAGATTTAAAACTATCAATCTCAAAAATACGATCAACAAGGTCGATTAAATCATCTTTGCGAAGTCCCATTATACTGCACCTTCTGCTGGCATTTCTGCTCCTGCACCTGTACCTGCTTCAACGCCTGCTTCTGCTGGCTCAGCCTCTGGTGCGGCACCTGGTGCTTGTCCGGGCTCAGTATTAATATCAATCATCTCATTATATCCGCTATAAATGTCTACAATAAGTTTTTTAGGCATGTTAATTTCTACGACCCAAATCTCTCTGCGGTCAAGTTTGCCTTTTTTAGTGCCAGGACGAATATCTTCTGGCTTACGAATTCTTCTTGGTTCCAGTATATGGTCTTTTTTGTACGAAACTTTACAGTCGTAATCTAATAGACGTTTACCGCCCATTGGGTCAGGCATAGTATCTCTTGGCCACATAAATGCACAAGTAACCCAATGTCTACCAATCTTAGGACCAGCAACTAATTCGCCATCTTCCCAGTTCTCGTACACATATAGATCTAACTCGTCTAAGACTCTTTCAAAGTCTTTAAGCACCGTAAATGCAGTATCGCTTTCGTAGATACCTTGAATATTTTGTATAACTTCTAATACGTCTTTCATATGCTCTTTCCAATCTTATACACTTATTTATCAGGTTTAGGATTATAAGTATGTGGTTTTGTCACGAGATATATCGCTAAATATTTTTGTAGGGAAGGGATCCTACGAATAGTTTGTATTTCATAAAAGGAGAACTTAATGGGTGCAAAAAGAAGTGCTCGAAAGAGTAAACAACGCAACGAGAATAACATTGTTGCAATCAACAACTTTCTTCCACAGAAGAAAAAAGAAGTCAAAATACTACCCCGAAACATTAACCAAGAAACATACGTACTGAAACTGTTAGACCCTAAGAAGGACATAGTCTTTGGCATAGGGCCGGCAGGAACAGGCAAAACTCTGTTGGCAGTACAAACCGCGGTTAAACAGTTTAAAGAAGGGGCAGTAGATAAGATAGTCGTAACGAGGCCTGCTGTAAGTGCAGATGAAGATCTCGGATTTTTACCGGGTACTATGGAGCAAAAAATGGCACCATGGACACGGCCGATCTTTGATGTACTAAAAGAATACTTCACAGCAACAGATCTCGAAGGTATGACGCAAGAGGGTGTACTTGAAATTGCACCTTTAGCCTACATGCGTGGTAGAACATTTAAGAAAGCATTTATAGTTGCTGACGAAATGCAAAATGCTACACAAAATCAAATGAAAATGTTATTAACAAGATTAGGTACTGGAAGTAAAATGGCAGTTACTGGTGATCTTGCACAAGCAGATAGACTTGCTGATAACGGACTCATAGATTTTTGTAGACATGTAGAAAACAAAGGTACTACAGACCGACTAACAGTTGTCGAATTCCAACGAGGGGATATTGAAAGACACGAGGCAGTGAAAGAAGTACTTGAAATATATGGAGATGTTTATTGATCGCCGGGTAAATCGGTATCGTGAGCGTCAACAGTATAATATTTCTTTTGCTTGACCCACTTAATCCAGCCTGCGTATGTAATATTATGTAGGCTGGATATGGCACGGTGACGTTTAATAACAGTTTCGTCAAGTTCAAATGTTCTTGCAACTTGTGTTTCACGTTTGAAAGGTATAACTTGCACTAATGGTTCACCCATTTTAATCATAGTGGGTTTATTTTCTTTTAACATAATATTAATAGGACTTTGTGGAGCACCTGTATCGTGATCCATTACTCCTGGAACTGCTTCCCAGTTCTTCCCTTCATGGTAATACATTGGAAGATACAATGTACTGTACCCAACTTTGTTCCATGTAAACCACGGATTGTCTAATTTAATTGCACCTCTAACAGGAAACTTTTTATTTAGAAATTCACCTAACTGTTCATGAGGATGATAAGCATCATTATAAGTAGGTTCACTATAACGTGTTTCTATATGTTTTCCATCTGGTGTTGGAGTAATCTCAATATCACAGAATGCAGGAATAACAAATCCCATACTCATATAATCTGTAATACCAGGACATGATCTAACAGTTTTATGATGATCTATGTTGTGTTGTCCTTTTTCATAGTAAGGACTCATTGCTTTAAACTTTTCTGGAAAAAATTTGCCTGCTGGTTGTATTGGAGCATACTTACGTACTCCCCAATTTGCACAAGCAAAATTGATCACAGGTGTTTCTTTAACAAAGAGACTTTTTATGAATTTGAACATATAACTACTTATTGGAGGTTTTCAACAAGCGGAAATATTGTGGCTATTACTTTGGCACAGGCATGTGCAATGTCCATATGTTCTTTTTGTGTGCCATTAGCGCCACGTAATTCAATATAATGCACCCAACTACGTAAAGAACCATTCATGTACAATGTAGTTTTTGTAATACCTTCTGGTAATACTTTACGTGCTTGTTCTTTAGCAATACCTTTTTTAATTGCCCAATCGTATTCTTTCTTAGCCAAGTGTGCAATACGCATTTGTGCATGTAACCAATCAAGTTGTAATGCCGCATCGTCTGTTTGGATTGAATTCTGCCTGTTCTTTGGATCTTGTAATCGTGCTTCTGAGTATTCAAACATGTCGCCTTGTTCTTTAGGATCAGCATAACGTTGACTAAACTCCTGGAAACTAAAACTTCTATGTCTTACAATCTGGTGTGCAATATCTCTTGTAGTTTGTATTTCTAAACAAGCACTAACCATCTCTAATGGTGACCAATGTTGATGTTTAATCAGATATTTGATAAGTCTTTCATTAGTTTCTTTATTCATTTGATTGCTTGGGTTACTTACTCTGGCACAAAACGCAATAAGGTCTTGTACATTGTGTAAATCGTCTTTATAATCTTCAGTAGGCTTTGAATAACTTACTAACTTAACTTGCATGTTCCTGTTCCTCTTTGTTTATTGTTGCACTAATATTTCCTGATATTGCAACTCTATCATGATCACAATTTTGATGTGGTACGTTGTGACTTGTATTACCAGGGAATAAAACCATTAAACCACTTCTCGGTTTTACTTTGAAATTTGATCTTGTAAATTGTAATGGAGAACATTTCTCACAGGCATTTACATAATACACAAAACTAAATGTAGCAGGCCAGTGTGCATGTTCTACAGTGTGATGTCCTTCTTGATTTTTATAAACCATTCCCCAACAATCAATAATACTCCAACGCATCATTTGTGCGCCACGTTGACTTAATCCTTCTATACTATTAATAGATTGTAATATAGCAAAGTCGCAAATCTTTTTAAAGTCAGGGTCTTCGTAAAGTCTAAAGTCAGTCATATCGGCTTTTACGTTGCTTCTATGACCCATCTCGTCACCCATACTACGTATTTTTTCTTCGAGTATAGGATTAAGTGTATCGGCTTTGTTGTAACTTACTTGTATTACATCAAATTCTTCTTGTGATATTAATGGTGTTACTTGAAAAAAGTCTTCCAACTATCCCGTCCTTAATAATACGTGATACCCGTATTCAGTTTCAATTGGGAATGTAAGCATTTCATCTTTGTTTATTCCACTTATAGGTTTAGCAATCTCGTATTCCATGTCTCCTGGATAATCAAACCACCCTAAGTCGCCACCATTCTTTGCACTTTTTCTACAAGCACTATGTTCTTTTGCGGCTTGGTCAAAAGTTAGTACACCTTCTATAATATCTTGAATAATAAATCCTGCTTCTTGTTCTGCCGCTGGCTTGGGACGATTACTTGTTTGTGCAGTAGCACCTTGATGACTAATTAAAATATGACTTGCTCTAAGTTTTTGTATTTTTATGCTCATTCCCCTGCCCCAGGTTTCGGAGAGAAATATTTGTTAAACTTATCTGGAACTCCGGCATAATCTTCTGCATCTTCCGGAACAGCATTATCATCTTTCTCAGTAATATTAGGCCAAATGTCTGCGTATTCTTGATTAATTTTAAACCATCGTTGGTCTGTATCTTCTGTATCTGTAATAATTGCATCTACAGGACATTCGGGAACACATACTCCACAGTCAATACATTCATCAGGATTAATAACAAGCATGTTTTCACCTTCGTAAAAACAATCTACTGGACAAACTTCTACGCAGTCCATGTGCTTACACTTTACACAATTTTCATTTACAAGGTATGTCATATTACTACTTATTAAGTTTATAAACGTGCTAACCTAATCATGGTCGCCGCTAAATTAATCTCAGGATCTGCAACAAGTGTATGATCCACCAAGCCTTGTTTAATCACAAGTATTGCACTCTCTTGTTTTTCTTCATCACCGAACAATGCAATGTTATCATACATCCATTTGTAAATATCTTCTACTTCATCTGGACGTACTTGACTACAAACAAGTTTCCTTGCTTGACCAATCTTACCTGCTTTAAACAGTTCAACCATCTCAATCTTATAATCTGCTTCGCCAGTGTCACCATCAGTAGGTTTGTTAAGCACACCGTCTGCACTATTCATTTGTACTGTGTTGATACACTTACGCAAGTCTGGATATGTTGCCTTTACATACGTATCAAGTGTGTCTAAGTCTGGAGTAACACCTTCATCAATTAGAATCTTTGCTACACGAGCCGTAAATTCATTTTGATCAATACGTTCAATATGAAAGCCTTGACATCTACTATGCAATGCAGGAATAATTCTGTTAGGGTAGTTACAGGTTAAAATAAATCTGCTTGTAGTATGATACTCTTCCATCACACCACGCAACGCCGCTTGTGCGTTTGGACTTAGATAATCAGCCTCATCAAGTAATACAACTTTAAAGTCACCAAATGGAATCATTTGTACAAAGTTTACAATCTTGTCACGTACATCTTCTACGGAGTTTGTTCTTGATGCGTTAATTTCTAAGACGTCTAAATCGTTAAGATCAAGTTCATTGAATAAAAGTTTTGCAAGTGTTGTCTTACCAATACCTGCATTACCGCTAAAAAGTAAATGTGGAATCGTTCCTTCTTTGATCCATTGTTTTACTTGATTCTTTTGATGTTCATCTCGGAACACATAACCGTCAACTGTATTAGGACGATATTTTTCTACCCATAATTCTTTCATGCCTGTTTTATCCTCTTTCTTAATTCACTTGTACTAAATGAATGTTGCCTTTTATTATAATATATTTCTATGCCGTTGTCAATACATAATTGCTTACCTGTATACTCTTTTGTACGATATTCTTCACCAATAAAACGAGTACAAATTTGGTAAGTTAATAAGATATCAATTAAGTCTTGTTCTGTAGCATAAGGAATAATTTGATCAACATACTTACAGCCTTCAAGTTGTACATATCTTTCAAACACACTCTGTATCGGTTGATTCTTTTCTGGTCTATCAATAGTAGGGTCAGTTTGTACTCCTACTATTAAAAAGTCGCAGTTTTGTCTTGCTTCTTTAAGCATAGCAACGTGTCCACTATGGAACAAATCAAATGATGAGAATGTTATTCCTGTATTCATAGTGTTATTATACAGACAAACAGGACGTTTGTCAAGTGTTTTTTAGAGGTCGCCGTCTTTGCGATTCTCCGAAAAGTGTACATCAAATTCACCTCCCGGATATCTTGACTTCAATTTGTTTACGTTTTCTTCTAAGACGTCATTAGGGTCAAGACCCAAAGCACGACAACTGTTAATCCAATACCAAGCGATGTCGCCAAGTTCTCGTTTAGCATGAAATATTGTGTCTGCATCCAAAGGTTTACCTTGGAATATACATTTTTTAACAATTTCAGCAAATTCGCCTCCTTCTGATGCCATCCCAATTGATCCAGTTAGTAGCAATGCCATGTTAACATTACTGTCTTTTTCAAGTTTTTCTAACTGTGCTGTTAAGGCACCTGTTTCATTACTTTGTAATGATGTTACTTCTTGTACAAAACTTTTGTACTTATTTAGATCTACAGTATCCAATTTTTATTCCACTTCTTAGTTAGCGCCAAAGTCCTCTGGACTGTGTGCTTGATTATCACCAGCACCTGAAAAGGCACCAAACATAGTTTCTTCTGGTTGTTCATCTTGCCAAGCAAGAATTCCTTCTGCTTCAACTGTACGCATGTCTACATAATTTCCAGTGTCGTTTTCATCAACTTGGAAAGTACGTGTCCAACGTCCATGTGCAACAAGAATCCAATCACCTACGTCATATGGATCTTTATTTGTGTTACCTTTGGAAACAACTTGTCCCCAACGTGGCTTAATACCTCTATCCTTACCATCATCACTTGTAATAATAATTCCTCCAGCGGTCTTTTGTTCGCCGAAGTTCATATGTTTTACAATAACACGATCGTGGATTGGTCTAATACTACCTGTAACTTTAGTTGGTATAGCAGGCTTTCCAGCCGCCATTGCTTCGTAATCTAAATCAGACATTAGTCACCTTTTTTTACAAAATTGCCATCGTCGTCTTCGACCCATTCGTCGTCAACAACACTTTCTTTTTCAACTTTTTTAGTTGCTTTTTTAGCAACGGGTGATTCGTTTACAACTTTGTTTACAGGTTCTTCAGCCTTTGCCGCAACAGGTAATTCGTCTGTAACAACATTAGGATTGTCTCTGTAAAAGTCAGCCATAACATCTTCACGTCTTCTAATAATCTTACCGCCTGGGCCTAATTCATCGCCACGTGCATTTACACGAGCATTTCCTACAGCCGGAGTAAGTTCGTTTTTTTGACGTAATAGATCCATGTCAACTTGTTTACCTTGCATTGACTTGTATACTTTACGTCCTTTTTGTTGTGCCGCCATATTCTTCTCCTATTATATGTTTACTTATCTCAGGAACTCATGCCAGTCCAGGTCAAAGTGAATTGAGTTTATTCTATGTATTCCAATTAAGTATAGCACATAACTTGCTACACTTGAACCTCTACCTACACCCCATACTATATTGTTTTCACGCATGAAGTCTACCAAATATATCATATACTGCAATAACGGATACATTCCTCGTTGATCAAACTCAACAAGTTCTGCTTCTGTACGCATCCATTCTTCTGTGTCACCAATTTGTTCTTTGTCAAGTTCGTCTTGTAGTTTAGCATACATCCATTTATGTATGTCAATCTCTTTATACTTCTGTGGCATAAACCATTCACTTTGACACACATTGTCAAAAGTTTTTTGATCTACATCTAATGGAACGTAAAATTGTAATTTAGGATTGCCAAACTCTTTTGCCCACTTGTTAAACTGTGTAAGTTCATCAGTTTTATCACATAGGACAATATGACACTTGTCAATAGATCCTGTGTAGATCATATCGATCAAGTTTTGATTCGTAAATGTAGGAACTCCGTTAGAGTCTGTTTTTATCAGCATGTATATATTTTAACTGATATTAATCAGATTGTCAAGATCTTTATCGCCATTTTCTACCATTTCTTTTCGGTAGCGTGTACGAAGCTCGTCTCGATAGCCGTCTAATATCATAGACATTTGCATTTGGACTTCTGGATTGCGTGTCATGAAGTACTTTTTGGATAGTTCAGTTAACTTCGCTTCAATTTGCGGAGTAGTGAATTCGGTTAAGTCTTCGTGGTGCGGGTGAATCATACTAAGCCGCGTATGTGCCGTCGTATTTTACAAAGATAGTTGAACCTGCATTGTAAGTCCAAAAATCGATTACAATAGGATTGCTGTCATTAGTTACAGAAATTTCATTACTTGGTCCGCTGTATGGCCAATCGTTATGATATTTCAATGTTGAACCTGCTTCAGTACCAATTGTTAAAGTACGTGTTGTACCATCATTAACAAGAATTACTCTAATCTTACCAACTTTACCTGACTCAGGCCAACCAGTTGTTGTAAGTGTAACATCGCCACTGATAATAAAAGTTTGAACTGGTCCAAATTGGAAGTCAATGTTCTGAGAGGCTTGAACAGTACCGCCAGCGTTTAGTTCTTCGCTTACATCAACCAAATTTGCATTGGAAATGTTATTACCTAAGAAGTTGTTCGCTTCGTTCTTCTTTGCTGTGTTGTCTTGTAGTGCTTCAATTTCTGCTTTTGATGCTACGAAATTGCTTTTGATTGTACCAAAATTATCTCTAAACCCTTGTGAGTCATTGTCCTGACCTGCTACAGGGTATGCTGAGTTAATGCTTACATCATCAATATTACTTGCCATTATATTACCTCTCTATGCTTTTATTTATCTGTTTATATATTGTGTTCATAATTTGCGAACAGTATATATTGGTCTTGTGAACTGCCCGTAGTGCTATCTATAATGTATCTATCAATATCAAAATCAATTGTTTTAAAATTGAAATTAGCGTTTTTGATATTAAGCATTACTTGATCTGCTTGTCCTGCCTGGCAGTAAGCAATAGGTATAGCACTTGTATACCCTAATTCTTGTACACTATTTGTTTGTGTTGTACGCATCCATAGTGGTAAAAAGTCACGTTCTGTAACTCCAGTTTCTGCTATTCTATCTCTCATATTTTGTAAATTTGAGATATATTTGGTATTATCGTTATCTTGACTTACTTTGACTGCACTGCTGTCAACTTTTAATGTGTTAGTAATTGGTCTATATCTATATGGCTCTGCTCTTTCAATTACAAATTCTTGTACACTTGTAACTGTGCTACCTACTCTTGTTGTAATTGTAATGTTACCTACTGTAGGAAATACAACACGACCACTTCTTGTAATAATCTCTAAATCATTACCAATGCTTTGTACATCAATCGTCGGAGTTCCTACACCCCTAACTCCAAGTTCGAATGAGCTCTTACCTGAACCTAATGCAGTTGTGTCATCTTGGCTTTCAAACATAACACTGTCTACTGTAATACTATTACTGTTTCTACTTTTAAACTGTTTTGCAGTTTTTCCTTTAGTTGGCTCTGCAGGATCAAACACTTCTAAATATACAACTTCGTATACAGTATCATTACTACCAGCCTCTTTTGCTACTGCTTTTTTAACTTCGCCAACTTTGTAAACTTTACGTTTATGATTCTTTGCTGTTGCCGCCACATAGTTTCTAATATTTTGTGTAAGTATACCTGCGTATGCTAACATCTTAATTTCTTTCTGTACACCAAATTGTGGGTCACCTGCTCTGTAAACAAGGTCTGGTGGAAATATACTTGGATTAGATACAAATGCTTCGTAACTACTTCTAACAGTTTGTTTTAAGAAAGGTTTCATATATAAGTTACTATACAAATTATCATCTGGGTCAAGTACATCGAGTGTAAATTCTTGTTCAACTGCACTAAATCCAAAACGATCTTCTGCTTTTACTGTAAACTTAAATTCTCTATCTATAACAGTTTTAGAACCATCAAAGTTCATTCGACCACTATCAAATACTGTAAGTCCTGGATTTGTTATAGTACCAAATTGATTTACTTTACCAATTATCTCACCACTAATATCTAACTGCAATCCTGAAGGTAAATTACCTGATACAATGCTATATAATAATCTTGAGTCTGGAACCGTTGTAGTTGCTTTAATACTTTTAGTTGAAGTAAAGTTTGCACTAATATTTCCTAAGTTTGGTAATGTTGTAAATGTAATAGTTGAATCAACTTCACCTAATATTTTAACTGTAAATGTTTTTGATTTTGTTGCAAGGACAGTTTCGGGTACACCGCCAAGTCTTGTTGCTTTTACTGTAAACTTATATTCTTTAGTAACTGCTGGTTGGTACGGTACACGACCTGCAATTTCACCTGTACTACTATCTATTTGCATACCTGGCGGTAATGCACTTGCACTACCATCATCGTTAAGTGCTTCAAGTGTATAAGTTAGTCTTCCTAAGATTGTTTCTGTATCTAATATATCAAGGAAGAATGTTAAGTAATTATTTGCTCTTCTAAATCCTAAGTTAGCAGGAGTTAGCCATAGTGGAGTTCTTAAGTATGTATTGTCAGCACTAAACAAACCATTTGAGATTTGCATCTTAGTGTTGTCTGCTCTTAAGAAGTCATCACCTACAAGATAAATTTGGAACTTACGTTTCTTAATAGTATCGCCATCACTAACACTAACTATAAACTCGTAAAACCTATTTAATTTTCTTGGTTGTTTAGTTGGAATTCTGTCATCGTATATACGTGTGTCATAAAAGAAACTATCGTAACCGTTAGCACTTCGGTCGCCAAAGTCAAAAGGAAATGTACCGTATACGTTTGCATCATAGTGTCCGCTTCCTGCTTTCTTATCTAAAGCAAGTACAGGTTCAACTAATCCTACAATTCTTCCGTCTGTTGTAAGTTTTGTTCCTGGCGGAAGTTCACCGTCGTCATCGCCAATAAAATATTCAAGTGTATCACCTGCAGGTAAATCTGCATCTATTGCTTGTAATTGGAAATCTAATAATGTGTTATCGAGTACAAAATATTTGCTATTCGGGTCAACAGCAATTAGTCCTTCTTTTGTAATCCATTCAGGTTCGTCAGCACCGTCAATTAATATTGTAAATGTTCTATCTTCAATAGCACCTGAACTATCTGTTGCTCTAAGAACAAACTTTGATTCTGTTAGTCTTTCTACTTCAAACGGAGTACCTACAATATATAACCCTTCAATTCTAAGTCCGCCGGGTAAGTTTCCACTAATAACTTTTACTGTACTAATGGTATTTGATACTGTGTTTACAGGGAGTGCAATTCCTATAGTTGCATTTTCTGCAAATATACCTAAATTAGATCCTGTTTTTAAAGTCCAGATGGTTGCCATTTTAATTCCTTATTCAATAGTATTTATCGGAATATTGTGGCTATGGTTATAGCGGGTTTGTAATTGTGCCGTTCTCAATAGTAATATCTGCAACGGTACTGTCTTCTTGTAACCCTGGATCATCAAGTGTACCTAAGTCAATGTTAGTTGCTGATCCTAAAAACTCAATAATACTTGAAACACTGCCTGTAATACTTCCAAAGTTAAAACCGTAGATATCTCTTACGTCAATACCGTATATGGTAGTTTCAGCATCTCTTATATTGTACAGCAATTTGTTATTAGCATCTAAATCGCCACCTAATACTGGAGTAGCATCTGTGCTTAATTCTGTAACAGAGTTAATTGTAATACCATTCGCACCATTTTGTGCTGTAGTTGTATTAGTACCGCCTGCGATGGTAAATGTATCGCCTTCAGCAAGTGTAATGTTTCCGCTATCTGTAGCAACAATTAACTGTTGTAAACCGCCAACACTTTCAATAATAACGTTACTGCTATCTGATGTAACTGTAACATTACCGCCTGCTTTGATTTTCTTAAATTGTAAATCAAATCCAGTCTTTTGTGCAAAGACACCTTGTCCTTCTGTACCTAAATTAGATGCAGTTGTTTGCTCAGGATTACGATTGTCAAGTTCTGTAAAGTTATTATTAACTTTTACAAATGCTTCACGTAAATCATCACCTGTTCCGTCATTTGCTACGCCGCCGATATTAACTGTTTGTATTGCCATACTAATATTTATCCTATTCTGGTGGTCTCTTACGTACTGTAGTTCTCGGCCTTGGATACATTGCTCCTGTAGTAGGCCTTAAATTATAGTCTTTCTTAGGGTGCATAGCACCATCTATCGGTCTTTCAAAATTATACTTTGCATGTTCATTTGGAGAACCTTGCAAATCATCTGTATCTGTAGGATTGTCTGTTGAAACAGCATCATACAGTTGACTTGTTACTGACCATTTTTGAATCAAGTATTCTTTTACTTGTTCTTGATTATAGTGTGGGTATGTTTCCATTAAACATGCAACCAATCCTGCTACCTGTGGACTTGCCATACTTGTACCTGAAATCTTTCCAATTTTATAACTGGGCGAACTGCCGCTTCTCGGATCTGTTGTTCCACCACCTGAATAACTTGTATTCAAAACTGACATGATAGATGTGCCAGGAGCGTAAATATCAACGCCAGGACCACAGTCACTAAATGATACTTTTCTATCTTTTCTCACACTGTCAGTATCTAATGTAAGACCTGTGTCAGTAGCACCAACACAAATATTAGGTATATCGTATGTTCCGTTTACAGCATCATCATTTGCTGTTGGACTTGTGCCACGCATATAATAATATGTATTGCCGCTCATTTCAAATGTGTTATCCCAATCAGGACCACCCGGCACATCATGTTTCCATTGACCGTTGCCAGCCGCACCTATTGTAATAACACCTTCGTCTATGGCATCTTCAATGTCTGCATCAAGTGCCGCAACTCTTACAGGAATACGTTGACCTGCTATAAATCCCCAACTATTAAGTTGTGCTGTTGAAAAAGAACCAGTTGATTGTTTGTTACCATTTTGTTCAACTGTTAAATCAATCTGTGTAGGTGTTGCTTCGTAAAATTTATATTCATATCTTATAGTAGGCGAACCTAATGTACCACTTGTACTTGCATTACCTTCCCATACTAATCTATAAATTCTACTACCAACTGTACCTGAAGTACCATAAAAAATTCTTTGACAACTACAGTCTTCTGCTGTTACCATAACCTTTGGAAAGTTAGGAGTATTCTCATCGATACCAGAATAAGTTGTCGCTCCACCACCAAATGTAAGATAACTGTTTGTACCCATATAGATAGTTGGTGAACTTTGATTTAAAAATGTTACATTGAACGGTACAGTAAGTGTCCAGTATCCGTCATCATTACCACCAGTTGTAGGTGTAACACTTGCCGTCAATCCTGTTGTAGAAGCAATAGGTATATTTGTACCAAGACTTGTAACCGTTGCTGATGGACTTCCACCTTGATAACCTATAAGTGTACATCTTAACAGTGCCGCCGATGTTGGATCAGTACCTTCTGTAACAGTTGATTGCCAAGTAATACTGTATTGTTCGTTGTTAGGTAAACTAATATTTCCACTTATAATATTAACTTCAGCAAATCCACCATCAACTGATGTTGCACTATCTGATTCAGTTTGAACCGTAGCACTGCTTGAATCTTGAACTGTAACTGTAAGATCAATATCTGATATACCTGTAATTCCTTGTGAACTAACATTGTGTTTATAGTTAATAGTTGCAGGTCCTTGTATAGTTGCTGTGTAACTTGCATTAGGTAAAACATCTAAACTGAGTTCAATTTCTCCACCTGTTCTTACAAAGCCTGTTGGTATGGCATTAAAGTCACCACCGACCGTTCCTTCACTTCCTGAAGTTGTAATACGTTGTGAAATGTTTTCTGGATCTGCTGTAAAAGTTCCTATTCTTGTGTCAGAAGTAAACACACCTGAAGTACCATTATAAGTGGCAGTACCAGTTGGTGTGAATCTTGTACCTCTAAAGGTTACAGCATCAATAGCATCAAAACTCCATTGATATCCAAATATACTCATTCCCCATGAGTTGTTGACGACTGTTGGATTTTTAATTCCTGTACTTCCGTTGACGGATTTGTTCGCGTGAAATTGTCTAATGTAATCGAACACGTAAGGAAAATTAGTATTACCAGAAGCGCCAGCATAGTAGAAAAGATTATATAAATTCGCATCTCTTGCCCATCCTTGTCTGTTTCCTCCCGCTGTACCCATTACGTGATTAGCGTGGTAACTTCCAGGATTGCTATAACTGTAGTTCCCCGCCGACCCGCCTGTGATAGCCGGATTGTGTTGATACCAATTATATTGCACGATGCGTTCCGCAGAACCATCATCGGTGTCTTGTCCTGACGGTTGTTTGTATTCAGGATGTCCGGTGTATATACCGTCACCATCGCAAATAACTAAATCTACATTCCGACCAGTTGCATTAAATGATATTGTGTCGTTAATTTCTGTGGTAAAATATCCCCAATTGGTTCTATTCGATCCTTCTACAAGACGTAGAAGTCCCCAGTTCAAGTCTGTGGGTGTGTTTGTTGAATTACGTGCAAACAAACCTGTCTGTTCAATTATTGAATTTTCTGAGACATCTAAGTTTGCATCTTTAGGGTTGAGTTCAACCGCTAACACTCTTTCGTCATTGCTGACTAAATTCTTTTCTGATTCTGTAAGCCAATATTCTGTTGTTCTTGATTCTGGTCTTGGATTGTGTACACCTACTGATCTATCTGGAATGTGTAAAGCACCACCTGGTGTTTCCATGTCATTGGCAAATGCTACACTGTCTACACCCTTTTTGAGTGTAACCATGTAGATCTTTTTTTCTACATGCTTCTTTAAAGACATGTTAGCCCTCCAATTTAAGCAGGTTAAGTGTAGTTGTTATTGTTGCAGTTCCGCCACTTTTATTTTTTACTGCCGCATATATTGTTGTATCGTTTGCACTATTCCAACCTAACACTGCTGGACCAAATTCAATAGTTTGTGCACCATTGGATAGTACTTCTGCAATTACTCCTACGTCTGGTGCAGGGTCAACTCCTTCGCCTCTACCTGCATCTGCTGTTCTTGCCGCTGAACTTGTATATAATCTAACCCAAGCCGCTGATGTTGTTTGTATGCTCATTAGCATGTATGATTTGAAACCTGTAATAGAAACATTCTCAGTTGCATCATTACCAATACTGTTTGTTGTTACTGCCGCTGTTGTTCTTGTAGCAAGTCCTTCTGATCCACCTGCTCCTGCAACTGCTGTATCGACATAAGTTTTTACAGCACTTTCTACTGGAACTGCTGAATTACTATTACCAGCAAGTGTTCCATCTGTACTAAATTCGTTAACAACAGTGCCTGCCGCAAATCCAACTGATCCTGCATTAACTAAACTTACACCAGATAAGTTTGTTGCAAAAGTAAATGTACCAGAACCATTTGTTGTCAATACTGTGTTTGCCGCACCATCTGAAATGCCTAAGTCTGTTAATACGCTTGGTGCGTCTGTAATTCCATAACCTGAAATTGTTGTTGGTTTACTTGTAATGCTTGTGAATGGTAATTCAAAATCAACTGCGTCCCAAGTTAATCCTGTCCATTGTATAATTTGACCTGCTGTAACATCACTTACACTTGTATCATCTAAATCAGATACTTGATAAACAGGTTTGCTTGTAACATTGTTCCAGTCTAAGTAATAACTTCCTCCAAAGCCTTGAAGCGTGTCAGCATTTAATCCGCCACCACCTGATGTTATATCATCTGCTGGTAACCATTTGTTGTTTAACCATTTTAACACTTGTCCGTTTGTTGGAGGTGTTGTTGATGTATCAACATCTGACATGTCGTCAATATCATTTGGAATAATAGGCTTGTTGCTTAAATCATTATAACTACCACTTGTTGCTACTGTTGAATATGTTGGTAAGTTAAGTAAATTATTATAAGATACAAAACTGTTGATCCACTTGCTTGTAGTAGTATCATATTTTAAAAGTTGATTGTTTGCAGGAGCAGTAATAGTAACATCAGTTAAACCTGGTAAGTTAGTTGAACCACCGCCTCCACTTCCAACTCCAGTTGCTCCGACAGTTAATGTATTTGCCGCATCATCGTAAGTTAAAGTAATACCTGTTCCTGCTACAAGAAAATTATTTAATCTATCATCTACACGTTCGTTTGAAAAATACTGTTTAGTACCTTCAGCAATATCATCTGTGTTAGTTGGGATAGTTGGCGTACCTGTTAAGTCTGCATAAGCACCACTAAAAGGATTATAAGGTATTCCAGCAATGGTTAAACTTGTTGCCGCAATATTACCAGCACCAATAACACCAGATCCTGTTAAGTTTAAATTATCACCAATAGGTAATTCTTTTAACTTATTACCGTCTGCTGTATCTACTATAAGTGGTATTCTATCTGCCATTTTGTTTTCCTATTTGTAATATTTATCTTTATGGTGCTACACTCTTATATGGGTGACTCACAGGTAAACTGCTTGTTAATCCCCATTTGTGGGCAAGGTAACCTTCTGCTTTTTCAAAATCTGTTATGTCTGTGCCGCCTGTGCCAGGAACGTCTGCTACCGTAAAAAACTCTGCCATTCTGCCGCCCATTCGTTCGTTGGCTCTGTTACGCATTATGCGTAGGTCCATGTTTGTGTCTAATGAGTTATCATAGTCATTCACCGGTGTAAAAGCGTTATCACCATCAACTCTCACAGCAATCTGGTTGCCTGTCTTGTTGAATATAGCACCAATAATAACCCAAGTGTTCTGTGCTATACCTGAATCAAATTCTTGTAGATTTCCTATAGTTGACGAGATTCTACCTGTAACCAGTCCATCCAAATCTAACTCACCATTAAAGTTACTGGTGCCAGCACTGATAGCATAGTCTCTTTTGTTTGCTATTGACCCGCTGTTATTTTCAGTACTCCAGAAACTATCTTGTGAGTCGTTGCGAGTGTTCCATTGCATAACTCCTATTGCCCAGTGATTACCACTGCTGGCTTGTGCAAACTCGTCGGTTGTAAAATCTTCGCCAACGCCTGAGAATGTAAATGTATTCTTACTGTCAAGTGTGGTTGATACATTAGGCGTGCCATTTACTGTAACAGTGGCATTGCCTTTTTTGTCTGTGACTGCTGTGACGTTAGATCCACTTAGTGTATAACTGCCAGTGTCTGAAGCATCAAACCAAGCCGCGGCAGTTATGCTTGAAGCAGGTGACCAAGGCGCACTACCAAAAGCATTTGATCTACGTCCTGCTGTAAAACTGCCTGTCACTGTAGATATTAAAGGCATCTATTAAACTCCTCCAAATGCTACCATTTGTCCAAGCACAACGTATGTTCCGCCATCGTTTAATATTGTGAATGAAAAACTGTCTACTCCGTTTGCTGTTCCTGTTGGCGCACTATTGCCTTGCCAAACTATTGTTTGTGCCACGCCACCAATTTGTACTGCGGTAATTTCACGTTCTGTACCACCTTGATCAATTACTACTGTTACATTGGTTGCATATTCTGCTGTTAAATTTAAGTTTGTAAAGTTTGCTGTAATATCACCTGCTGGTGCTGTAAGGTAATGCACATTTCCTGTTGAACAATCTAATGCTGTAACTCCTGTTGCACCGTTGGCTGTGGCAAATTTTTCTATCATGCCTTCAGCAAATTTTACTTGTCCTGACAAGTCAATAGTGCCGCTACCATCTGGAGCAATGTTAATTGCACCATTACTTGCTGAAACAATACTGTTACCACCTACATCTAAATCTCCACCTAATGTAACATTTCCACTATGTGTTACTTCGCCTGACGTAGCATCATACATCAACATAGTTGTACCAACTGCATTTCTAATTGGTTTAATTACTAAACTACTTGCTGTGGTGTTGTTTAAAGCAGTTCCTGAAGCATTAATTACAATTGAGTTTGCCGCTTGGTTAGTTTCACCTGCAAGGTCACCGATGGCTATTGCACCTGCACCTTGAGTTGCATAACCGGCCGCATCACCAATGGCTACTGCCTTTGTTCCTTGATCTGTTTTTCCTGAACTACGTCCAATTGCAATTCCTCTAATACCTTGATTGGAATTACCTGATTTTTCACCAATAGCAATACCAAAATCTGCCTGGTCGGCTCTACCTGCTTCGTGTCCAAGTGCTATTCCATTTGCACTTTGGTCATCACGTCCCGCTTCACTACCTATAGCAATAGTTTGTGCACCTTGGTTTAGTTTTCCAGCCAACATACCAATTGCAACTGATTCTGTGCCTTGATTTGTTAAACCTGCTTGATCACCAAGTGCTACTGCACTTGAGCTTTGGGTTGTTAAACCTGCATTTTGACCAATTGCTATTGCACGAAGTCCTTGAGTTGTCATACCTGCTTGATCACCAATTGCTACAGCAACGGCACTTTGTGTAGTTTCACCTGCTTGTTTACCAATTGCTATTGAACTGGTGCCTTGATCAGTCATACCTGCAAACTCACCAATTGCTATTGCTTTTGTACCTTGGTTCGATTCGCCTGCGGTAAAGCCTAATGCAATTTTGTTTTCACTTGTTCTTAAACTTGCTGTGTCTACTGGGCCAACAATCTTATTGTTGTTACCATCTACTAATAGTGTTGAATCATCGCCAAACACACTACCTTTAATGTCACCGTCAGTTAATGCTCCTGCTACTTGTGCATCAGTAATGCCGTATCCTGCCAGTGTAGTAGGTGTACCTGTAAGTGAAGCAAACGTCTGTGCCGGAATAGTTAAGTTTGTTAATGCTGAACCATCTAATGCTGGTAAGTTACCAGATAACACCGAACTTGGTATTAAACTGTTAACAGCATCTACAAGTAGAGTACTGTCATCGCCAAATATACTTCCCTGTGTATCACGTTGTATTGCAACGCCACCACCTTCAAGTACTATAACTTTACCATACAGTTCAGTAAAGTTAGAATTAATTTTTGTAAAAGCCGTTCTTAACGGATCACCGTCGCCCTTGTTTGCACTTGATCCAATGTTTATATTTTGTTGTGCCATTAGACCCTCCCTACCACTGCTTCAACAATTCCATGACCGGGGTCATCTTTGTCTTTAACTGCTTTACCAATAACTTGTCCAACGCCAGGGGTATTATTAACAATAGCATATCCTGGAACTGCACTTGTTACTAACATGTCGCCTTTCTTAACTTCACCAAGTACTAATACAGGAACTCTACCCTGTAACGCAATCGCTGTAACATGATCGCCTTCTGCACCTGCATTCATTAAGTAGCCTGGATTTTCTGAAACAACTCCAGCAACTCTTGTGTCGCCTTTGCTATCAGTTGTTGTAAGTTCTTGTTCTCCACCGAATACAAGTACTGTACCTGTTTCGTAATGAGTGTCTGCAAGATAGTTCTCTGCCAAGTCAGCGTATAATGCTGTGTTAGCCTGTCCTTCAAACGTAACTGCATGTATTTGATTAAATTTAAATGATGCACTACCTAAGTTGTAAACCGAAGTTGTACCTGGTAACATTTCTGCTGTGCCTACTATTAATCTTTGATCACCATCAGTTACAAAACTAATTTGATCAGCATTACTAAATCCTGTTCCAGCACCAATACCAATACCTGTACTGTTAGCATCTGCTTCTCCTGGTGCTTCAATAAATGAATGGTATGCCCAGTCCGCCGCAACAAAGTTTTCATCAGCAAATGTACTATTTGATTGGAAGTTACTTTGTGTTGCTCTACTTGCGCCAATGTTTAAGTTACCAGTCATTGCGTTATTTGTAACGCCAGCGCCTGTTGTTTGTGAACTTAAGAATAATGTTGTACCTGGATTGGTAAAGTTAACAGTTGTACCTGAAGTATCAATAATTCTTGCACTGTCAATGTCTAATCCTTGTACATTGATCGAACCATCTGTATGTGTTTTAACAATCGCACTTGGAGCACCAATAGTAGTAAATGTACCACCACTGTTAACAATAGTTGAGAACGGAATAGCACTAACGTCACCGTCGGAACTATCACCTGTTGCTCTACCAATTACATGTTCGTCTGCAATATTTGCAAGTTTCGCTATAGGCAGTTGACCATTGTCAATACTAATAAAGCCATTGTCACTGCTGAACACTACATTATCAAATGCCGCACTACCTAAATCATTTTGTGTAATACCTGTTGCATTGGCTCTTGTAGTCGCCGCGTTTAAATTTAATTTACTTTGTGCAATTTGTGCCGCTGTGTTTACATCAGCATTAATAATTGCTCCTGCTGTAATTTGGAAGTCAGCAGTATTAGATGTAAATGTAATTCCAATGTCACCTACTGGTGTAGCATTGTCATAAGTTGTACCATCAAATAATAAAATATCACCATTTGTTCTATTAGCAATATTAGAACCGATTGCTTCAGTACCGAACGGTGTTCTTCCATCTACATAACGTTTGTTAGTACCATCAAAATCTGCACCTGGATCTCCCAAGCCTGTAATATTATTGTTACTAAAGTTAATACTTGCACTTGGACCAATAGTTCCATCTCTTGAAATAAATCCTGCGCCAATTGGGTTACTAACAATTAACGAACCTTCGTCTATTCCTAAACGTCTGTTTACGTAACCACGTACTGCTGATTCAGTTGGAGCCGAGTCAACAGCATTATCTGTCATTCCATCATCACTTGAGAATTCAGTAATAACAACACCACGTTTAAATCCAATACCGTCTAAGTTACTTAATGCAATACTTGCCGCAAACGTAACTCGACCTGTACCTTGGTCAACTGTAAAGAATCTACCTACACGGAAGAATCCGTCTTGGTCTGTACTTACATAGAATACTCTACCTTTTCCACGTTCACTAACTTCGTTTGCTTGAATTGCTTCTTGTGGTGCTCCATAAATTTTGCTTGGATAGTTAGAAGTATTAAATCCACCTGTTCCAATGTCATTAAAGTCGTGTCCTGTTGCTCTTGCTACGGAAATATTAACTGTTAGTCCTGCATTCTCTCCGCTGTTCAATCCAACACGTATCGTTCTTGCATTTGAACTTGTAAGCACTGATTGTAAACCTGCGGATACAACAGAATCACCTAATGCCGCATCATTGATGTTGTTAACATCTTCAATACTTAAAATAGCATAGCCTGTTTTTTGTGCGTAACTTAATACTCTGTGAATTTTTCCGTCCCAACCAAAAATCATGTCGCCGTTGTTAAGTCTATCAATTTCTGCTTGTTCAGTAATAGTATCAATTGAAATAGCAACATCACCTACTGTGGCACCATGTGTAGTACCTGTACCAGCAAAGGCTGTACCTGAAATATTGTCTTGGTTTATAACTGCTCTAATATAATCATAGTTGGAATCAAATGTAACCAACTGTTGATTAGCACCTGGAAGTGCTGTACCAATTGAGTTAGCACCACCAAACGAAATAGTTCTATATGTAAATGTATCTTGTTCGTCAAACACAATAGCAGTTGACGGTCTAATAACTGCTGTTGTTTCTAAGTCATCAAATATAAAGTTTTGTAAAGCTCTAATAATAACCTTTTGATTATTTGTTAGTGCCGCCGCTAATCCTTCGTTACCTGAAATACTAAGTTTATAAATTTTACCATCACGTGAAGCACCTGCAACATCAGGTAATACCGATGAATCTACTGCTTGGATACTTGATATTTCATATCTTGCAATATCAGTTGAACCACCGTGATCGATTTCAAGTTCTGAAACGTTAGTTGGAATTGTGCCTACGTTATAGACATAAACAATATTTTTACCTGCTTCGTTAATAGCATCAACTCCGTTGTCAAAAACACGAGCAGTTTGAACCATCGGCTCTTCAAGTGTAATTTGATCAATAACTTCGTTTGGATCTGATCCTGATGCAACTAATCCATAGTTACCATTTGAGTTAGAACCGTTTAGTGATCTAATCTGTGAACCGTTGTTTGCCATGTATGCCGCATGACAGTAATATGAAAATGTTGAAACTTGTTCTGTTAATGCACCGTTGTTAACAACAATACCATAACCTAAGTCATTAACTTGTGTATAGTCATTTGCCAACATCGAAGTGTTACCAGCAGTTTGTAATACAATGTCAGTACCATCTGAAAATTGGAAACCAGCGCCGCCAATACCTGAAGTTGGATTTAGGAATAGTGTTGCTGTACCTGCCGCTTGGTCATAATTTGTAACAGCATCAACTTGATAACGTATACCGTCAATAAAGAATGGACAAGGTGTTTGCGGACGTCGTTGTCTTAGTCCACTACCTACGCCACTTGATACGTTAAGTGTGTATGCATCGTCTTTACTATTAACAGTCATTGTTGAGTTACCAACAAAGTTGTCAATGTACATACCACCGCGGAATGCTTGTTTGTTTGCGGATCTACTAAATGAACTGTTAACCTGTACGTAAGGAGATTTAATTAGAATCTGTCCATCTGGATCAAGTACCTGTGCAAAGCCACCATGTCCCTGCATACTTGTGTTCATGATTCTGTTTGAATCATTCATCATAAACACATCAATGTCTAAGTTGTTCTTAGGTGGATTGTAACTACCATCAAACGCAAATACTACACAAGCAATCAATGCATCTGAATGTGTTTGTACTCCTGCTTCTGAAGTTGCTGTTGCACTTGTATTCTGTGTTACGTTACTTTGTAAACTTGCCCCAAATGCTGTTTTAGCAAATACACTTGGAGTAATTGTTTTAATAATATTAATTGCCGCTGTAGTCTGTTGTTCTTGTCCTGCTACTGCACCTGAATAGTATGCCGCCTGCATTGCAAGTGTTTCTACTCTACCACCTGCTGGATTTTTTAAGTCAGCAACATGAGCATCTAAAATTAATCCTGTATCTCTACGACATTTAACTTCGTTGTAAGTAAAGCCGCTCCATATACCTACGCCGCCTGTAACTTGTGCATTAATCCAAGCAATGACTTCTTCAATAATAAACTCTTTGTTTAGTCCTAATAACTCTGCCGCATTAGGGAAGTTACCTGGATTAGTAGAAGCATCTGAACCAATGTTAACTGGTAACGTTGGATTTGCTGTATAATGATAACCATATCTTGGATCAACCAAGTCAGGCATAACACTTAGACCGTTAGTAATAACATTCTCAATGCTCTGCATTAATGTTGTTACTCTTGCAGTTTGTCCTGCTTCAGTTACACTTAATCCTGTTGTTTGTGATGTAATAGATTGTAATGGTGTGTAAGACGCTTGTGGTAAAATACTATTAACTACAAGGCCTCTTGTAAACGCAAGAGCCGCCGCTGTTTGTGCTTCTTGTCCTGGAACTAAACTAACTGTACCGTTATAATATTTTCCAGCGTTTAAGTAAGTTTTAGCATTACCATTGTACTTGATATCGTGTGCAATACCTTCTAAAATTAATCCTGTATCTCTTTCACACTTGGCTTTATTATATACAAATGATCCTCCAAATGGTGAAATACTACCTGCCACTTGTGCATCAATGAATGCAATAGTTTCGTCTTTAATAAATTCTTTGTTTGCTTTGATAATTGCTACAGCATTTAGATTCTGTATAGGAATTAGATCTAAGCCATCAAACTCTGCATCTCTAAAGAAGTATGTGTTAATCCATTTAGATTGTGAACCTCTTGGCTTCGGTCTAATAATTGTACGTCTAAAGTCTGTACCTTTAATAGAACAGTTAGCAGGAAGTTTAATTGGATAATCTTCTTCGTAAATTCCTGATTCAATATGAATACAAATTTGTGTTTTAATTGCAAAGTTACCGTATTCAAATTTTTCTTGTGTGCTAAACAGTTTAGGTTCAATTAAGAATACACGTAACTCGTCTGTTGCCGCGCCTCTTGTATATTTTACAATTCTACCTAATGCACCTGTTGTCTTACCTCTTAAAATTTTACCTGGAAGTATATCAACGTTTGATGCCGCACCTTGGTCAACATAACCTTGGCCGCCGTTGTCAACTGTTAGTGTTACAGTTGATCCTTCAATGAGTGTAGTTGTATCAAGTACACTTAACCCATTGTCAATAATATTTGTAATAATATCAATTTTACCAAGCACAGCATTTCTAACTGATGATGTAACAACTTGTGATCCGTCAGTAAATTGTGTAACACCATCTGTATTTCTTATAGGTGAAACTGAACCATTTTGTAAAATAGTATTGATAATTGTTTTACCGTAGTTAATACCTGCAAGTGTTTCTGTTTTTTGTGTTGTTCTTGCAATTTGTCCTGATACAGAACTAAAGTATCTTTTACCAGCAAGTATTGCCTGTGAGTTAGCGTTTAGTCCTTGTTCAATGTCAATAGCCAAACCTTGTGTAATAAGACCCATGTCTCTTTCACAAGTTGCTTCGTTGTATTGGAATGTAGGATATGTTGCACTAACGTATGCTACAATTTCTTTCTTAATAAATGATAAGTTTTCTCTTAGCAATGTTGCCGCTGGAACACCTGCAGTATGTGGAGATGTAATTGTTTGGGCAGTAATACTACTATCAGACGCACCATTGTTATATGTAACTGTTTGTACATAAGCACCTGGCTCTAACGGTGATGTTTCAATTAGTTCTTCTGCTTTCTCAGCCGCTTTACCAATTGACTTGTAAGCAAATTGTAAACTACGTCCTTCTTTACCTACTGGTGAAAATTGTTGTGAATCATCTCCGTTTGTTCTAACATATAAATCTACAATACTTGTAAAACTTGAATTATCAACATAAAACTTTGATGCCGCTTGTAAATCATCTACATCGTTTGGTGTACCACTGCCTGCCAAGTTACCTGGATGGTCATGTAAGTAAAGTGGACCGGTCATGTCATCACCTTGTCTACGTACTGTAGAACTTCTTGGTAATGCTTCTGTTGTTAAGTATGATCCATATAATGCAGAATTGTATTCGTTGTCAGTTAGCGTATGTGTACCACCTGGGTTACCTGCCGCTCCTGCGTTTGCTAAAATTTTGTTTGTGTTGTTTACAGCATCTGTCGCTGTTGGGTGTAAACTTAACTGATTAGCATTTACATACCTTAAGTAGTAAACAGTAGTGTCTGTTAAGTTAGCCGCCGCCGCATCACCTAATGATACTGTGTATTTGAAACCTTGTCCGTTAATACTATGGTCGTAACCATGTAATGAAACAATAGCATTGTTGTTTACAAAACTACCAATGACTTTTGCATACTCTGTACCATCAGCAGGCTCTGCTCTCATTCTATTTGGAGCGCCTTCAATTTGATATCTGTTGTCGTTGTATTTTTTATCAGTAACTAAATCATGTATTGAAATTTGTGTTGAATGTGTTGTGTTAAAATCTGTTGCTGATTGATCTGTAATCGGTCCAATGTTACCAAGTGTATAATTACCTGAACCATTTAAGTAACCACCAATGGTTGGTTGTAAGTCTGAACTAATTGAACCACCACTGTTTGTAATAACAAGTTTAGTAGGATCAGTATTATCAATTAAAATACCAGTTCCACCTTCAACTGTTTTCATTAATAACGATGAACCAGTATCATTAGATACCGGAATCTTGTTAGCACCTAATTCATCTGGTGTATCTGAAAGTGCAGTAAATCTAATAGTACCACCTTGTCCAAATACTGCATAAAGTTCACTAAAGTTTGTGTTTACTTTACTAAAGGCGTCTCTAATACTATCACCGGTAGCGTCATTGCCTTCTACACCGATATTAACTGTTTGTTTTGCCATACTTTAAAATCCTATTGACTCACCACAACCACAACTTGATGTTGAAGCAGGGTTTTCTATTGTGAAGTAAGAACCAAATACTTCTTTTTTATAATCTATTGTACTACCTAACAAATACATTACACTTGTATCATCGATAGCAAACTCTCCGTTTGGCAGTTTAATAACTTCATCACCTTTATGTGATGCTGTATCTAATGCCCAGTCGTACGTGAAACCAGCACAGCCGCCGCCTTTGATTGATAAACGTACCACTTGCTGATCGTTTTCATTTAACATATTTGTCATGCGTTCTACTGCATTTTCTGTTAGTTGCACTACTGCTGTCATTTTGTTTCCTTACTATTATTTAGTTTATATTTTGTAATCCGAATGTAAACAGGTAAATACTTGTATGTTTAATAGAACAGAACAAGAAGTTAAGTGGTACAGCAGGAAGTCTAAAAAAGGCAAACCACATTCATACAAGCGTATTAAGACTGTAATAATATTTGAATGTGATAACTGTCACGAAGAATTTAAACGCGACAAAGGACAAGTAGATCCTAAAAGATTAGATAATGCTTATAACCACGTGTGTCCAGAATGCGATCCTAAACGTTTTGCACAAAAGAAAGGTGCTGAGCAAAGGCGCAAACTAAACACTACTGTGGATAGTTTACTTACAATAGATCAACTATAATTATTCAGACTTCCAAATAGTCCAAGCACCGTAGCCAATTGCCGCGTATGCCGCTAATTTAGCAAATGGTCCTGCAATTAGGACAATAACTCCTACTGCGACAAGCATAGCGCCGTCCCAAGAAGTTCGTTCATCAAGTCTGTTTTGAATCCAATTTTTCATTTGTTTACCCTTTGTTTTTGTCGTTCATGTGTTTACGTAATTGAGTTACAAGTTTATCTTTTGTAAGACGTTTGTCTAACTCAATACCGTGTGTTCGACCCATTTCTTCTAATTTTGCTTTTGTCATCTTAGACATGTCTGCTTTAGATGGCACCAAAATTAAAGGTGCTTGTTTTGTAACTTTAACTTTCTTGTTAGCAATGTGATCTGAAAGTTTCAAAGTTTTCTTTTCTCCAGCACCAAAGAGAGATTTAATAAATGATATCATTTCTTTTCTCCGTTTGTAAGTGTAATTACCCCGCAAGCCAATCTCTCACCTGCGTTTCCGGTTTTCAACGATTCAGCGTCTCCGCCTTTACCCAAATCATCTGTGTTTTCGTGAACTACTATTGCTCTACCAATAATACTTCTTTCGCCTATTAAGTCAATACGTTCTGCCTTAATTGAAAAATCTGATATCCCGTCAGATCCGGCTGTGATATTTCCTAAATCACCGACATGGCCATTTTTGAGATCTCCATGCTTTACCCCGTCTGGATTATAATGCCCGCCTGCACTCTCGCATCCGTTGGATAAATCGCCAAATTCGTGTACATGAAATCCATGTTCACCTTCAGTTAACCCAGTTATCTTACCCTTTATAAGAGTAGCAGTGCCTGGTCCTTGCATAAAGAAGATAGTACCTTTAACAGTGTCCGAATGGACTAAGTCACATACGGCTACAACATTTGAGTCTTCTGCTTCAGTAATCTTGCTTAGGCTTTCGCACTGACAAGTTCTTGCTTTGGTTCGTTCACAGGATTTGATTTGTTTAAATCGCATACTGTATTTACCTTATGTTCTAACAGTCTGTGTGAAGCAAGGTTCTTATGTTTAGACTCTACCATAATGTCTGCAGAGTCGTTAAACTGTAGAGCCCAGTCATTAACAGCATGATTCCACATCATATCGCTGTGAGCTCGTAGTTTTTGTTTCTTAAAGCCTTGTTCAAGTAAATCGTCCATGTTAGGTAATACGTTAGGATCATGTCCTACAAGTAAGTCTTCACGTGATACACTGTAATGAATAGTAGGACGTACACCACGCCAACTGTCAACTACGCGATGATATCTATCGTCGGAGGGTTGTATGTATTCTCCTGTACGCACCCAGTGATGGTGTATGTCAAGTACGAGTGCGACATGTTTTTCAAGTTCGAGTGACGCATCGATGCCCCACGACATCTCGTCGTTCTCGATCGTAATAACGTTTCTCGCCTCTTGAGATAATCTTGGGAGAGCATTGATGATACCGGCTGGACCTTGCCTGCCTGATATATGGACGTTGCATTTAAAGTCTTGGAATGATTGGCCGTAGCCCATCCATCTGATGCAATCAACATGATATTCAAACTCCTCTATACTTCTATTTACGATGTCAGGATTATCTGACGCAAGTACAGTAAACTGACCAGGATGCATAGACAACCTGACATCAAGTTCACGAGCTTTTGCGCCGACGTGAGCGAAGTTGGTCTCGCAATATTTTCGTACATCAGGCTTGCGCCAGAAGTAAGACCAATCAGACTGAGTATAAACAGGTAGGACGTCACTTCCCAACCTAACCATTCTACGTTCATTCGGTAGTCCTCCTACATAGTTAATAAGATTAAAATACGATTGTATGTTATGGACCATAATGTCCCACAGTCGTTCTTCAGCAACTTCACGTGTTTGTCTGTTCAACCATTGTACTGTAGTTGAACGTGTATTCAAAGGTCGTTGTATTTCTTCTAACAACTTCTTCTTTTGTGTTTGATCAGGGTGCATGTACTTACATGCGAAACCTATACGTTTAATCATAATCTTTTAATATATCCCATGTTCTATTCCAACTGTTAACAGTATAACATCTTCCTATACAGTTGTCAAGTATTGCTTTTGCCAACGGATAGTCGTTACCGCCTTCGTACATGGCATCTCCAAAAAATACAATTTCTTCTTTATCAAAATCTCTTAGTATTTGGCTTTTATCACTGCCACGAGGACTAATGTCTATACCAGTGTCACCTCCTACGGTTGCAACCAAATTAGGAAACATACTATTAAACTCTGACGCAATTCGATTACGCTCTTTCTGTTCAGTGTCCCACTTGACGTATAATTTACGTTCACCTAATGTAGCATTACGACCTACAACACTAAAGTTAATCATACCTTTACGTTCTTCAATGTGTAATCCTGTACGCAATACAAATTTACTTTTAGATAAGCACTGCAATAAAAATGATCTTTCAGTTATTGGCAAATGCCAATCATTATTATAAACATTTTTACCTTGTTTCCATACACTGCTACCACTACAATTATAAACAGTATCAACAGACTCGCATATACGTTCGCCTAATTGCTCTATAGTTTTTTCATAGTCGCTACCTGTAACAAGATAGACTTTGTGTCTATTAGTAAAGTTATAAAACCATTCTTCAAATTCTTTATTAATAGGAGAGCGGCTGGGGGTAAGAGTTCCATCTACGTCAAAAACAAATTTCATTATTTCCAGTTGTCCTTGCACCATTGGTCGACACTATTGTGAGGGTGTGGTTCTCCGTGAAACACTGCTACACTTGTTTCAGGTTTTATAATAGGTTCGCCAGGTACGTTAAAGTTTCGAACACCATTGATTCTACTCATTGGCGGCTTGTTACGCATTTCCCATTTGTAACTTTGTATCCATTCATCTGGCCAGAAACAAAAAGTATCACGTACTTGATTGAAAATCCAATCTTGGTCTCCGTGTAATCTTTTAGTAACTACAAAGTTATCTTTTTCAAACTGCGTCCATACATGTTCTTGTGTTCCGGATCGTAATCTAAACACACTGCTATTCATCTTCTTCCAGTCTGGTCTAAGGTGTCTATTGAAGTCTCTTATAATACAAAAATAATCTGGATTGTACGTAAAGAGATTGTCAATGTTATTAAAAATAATAACATCAAGATCAAAGTAAAGTAAATTACCTTTGATTGGAAGTTGTGGGCAAAAGAAGTAAGGTTTGTACCACCAACCTGTTATTGGTAAGTTAGGTAGTGGCAATACTCTTACACCTGCTTGAATACCATTACTGTTATCTGTAAAGCAAACAAACTCGTAAGGTACTGTGGTATTACGTGCTACCATATTGGCTAACACGTTAACATAATCTGCACTATACTTGTCGCCCCACTTTAGGCATACAACATAGTTCTTCATTAGTTATCCTTCGTAGATTGCTGAATTGGCACCGTGTTCTGCACACTCAACTTTTATAACATAACATCTGTTATCTGTTTTTTCTCTTATAAGTTTGTCTGCAAAGTTAAAGGCGTGTTCGGCAAACTTCTCTGCACCTACACCATCAAACTCTCTTACTTCACACAAGTCTTTATCTTGTAAATCATAAAAATCTTGTTTGTGCGGATCATTAATATCAACACAAGTCTTATGATCAAAACTGTCTTCAAGCCATGCTTTCAAAGGTTTTAATCCTCCAAAGTCAACTGCCCAATTTTTGTTATCTAATTCATCGCAACCAAAAGTAAATGTAAATGCTAATGAATATCCATGTAACAAATGACAGTGTGAATGATCTGCGTTTGGTTGTCTAAAGACGGCACTCAACCCAATGTTATGTCCGTAATGTTTTGTGCTATAATGTTTTCCCATTATCTTCTCCTATATGTGTAACGGCGGAGTATTTAGAGAGGGTCGACGTCTTTAAGTCCTCTTTATTCATGTATTAATTATACAATAATTAATTACCCTTGTCAACCGGAAAATTACCATAATGGTGCATCTTCGCGGCAACAAGCGGAATCAAATTCTTACGCATAGTATTGAAACTTACTGTAATTCGTTTTGTTGAAGTATTTGGATCAGTCTTATGTTCAAGCCAACTTGGAAATATTAATAGTAATCCCGATCTTGGTTTGCAACTTGCAAAGTAACTACTGAATGAATTTTGTGCATCAAATACATCATTCATTCTCAAAGGTCTTAACGGCGATTCAAAAATTAATGGACAACTATCGTCTTCAACATGTGGATAAAATGCTCCACTAACAACACTACCTTCGTGTCTATGCTTATCAACTTGTCCACCTTCGGCCATTATGTTAAACCAACTTGTTCCTAAAATAGTTGGTTCAAGTCCTGCGGTTTTTGCATAACTGTCAATACAGTTTTGGATATCAGTTCTTAATTTTGTAAGTTCAGAGTTAAATAAAAATTCTTCGTCGCCTTTAATAAAACTACTTTTGCCACCAAGTATTAATGCATGGTCGCCAGTTTCGGCTTTTTCAATTATATCAAGACATGTTTGTATCTGTGAATGACCGCTTAGATCAAATGCACTTACAAGTGTAGGAAATAGTGCAAGGTCTTCTTGATTATAGGACATTCTCAAGTTCCTCAATGTTGTAAAATTCTACGTTATTAAGTTTCCATTTATCAGGCATTTGCCAACCTTCTTTATTGAATACTCTAAACTTCTTAGCAGAGTAGTGTTCCATAACTTTGCCTATTTGATGTATCCAAAAAGAAGGGTCAATTTCTTTTGAATCTGCATCTGCATAGTTACGTGAGCCTTTGAACATATTGTTTACTTTGTTATCAATACCATACAAGTCAAAACCTAATAAGTCAACAGTATCATTGTGTTCAGATTGCATACAAGCAATTAATACTGCATACGATCCACTTCCCCAATGGAAAGGTTGATCACGTTTTTCATCAGTTGCATACCATAGTCCAGGAACACAATTTACATTGTGTTTTCCTCTAAAATGTTCTAACCAATCTAAGCGTGTCCAGATACCCGACTTTAAGTTTACAAAGTTATTGACTGCTTCTTGGGCCATGCGTTGGTCACAACACACAATATGAAGCACTTTTGCTTCTCTAAAGATAGCATTACAGCCTACTTTAGGAACCATTAAGTGGTCTAATACGATGCCTCTACGGCTTTCTCCGTTGCCTACTACTAACATGCAATTATTTAATAAATACTACTGTTAATAGGAACAATACTGAAATGCCGACAGCAATTTACGATATATTTAGATACATCAAACTTTATTCACCCGATGGGTCAACTCTCGAACAACGACTTGAAGCAGACAATGTTAATGATAGTTTAACGATTCGTAGAGGTGATGGAGTTAGTTGGAACGTCCCAACAGTTAATCCAGGTGCAACTATAACCGTTACAGTAGGTTTTGATACAGGCGGCGGATTGGCAATGGGTGCTTACTACCTTGATGGTGTAGAACAAAAACCACTTACCTTAGCAAGAGGTAGTACATATACATTCGATCAAAGTGATGCCACTAATGCATCATATGGCGGATACCTAAGTCCACTTGTGTTTAGTAATACAGCCGACGGTGCTGTAAGTGGTGCTATTAGCGGAGAAGAATATACAACAGGTGTAACTTACTTGCTTGATGATGTATCAGTAACTAAGGCCAATTACAAACTTGGATTTACAAGTGCAACTACTCGACAAGTAAAAATTGAATTAAACGATTCATCACCAACAACATTTTATTACGGATCACATGACAACGTTGGACAAGGCGGTACTATAACAACTACTGCTGGCGACGACATTATGATGATTGACGTTAACTACAGTTTAGATGTACCACCAGGTACAACAAAGATAGAATTAACAGATGTAAATGCCGCAACAACTCATGTTGAATTATCAGCGGCAGGCGGAATACAACTAACAAGAAAGAACGCAAACGAAATTGAAATTGGTTCTTTTGCAGTAGCGGAAATAGACACATTACACACTGTAACAAAAAGAAATGCTATTACTACTAATCAACTTTACATACAAGATATTGAAGTTGGAAACATTACAAGTAATACAACTGAAGATGGATTTGTTTCTCCAACATCAGAATTTTTAGGTACTGGTACAGTAGGCAATGCACTTAGACTTGCAATAGATCAAAAAGAAATTACATCTAACACTATTACAAAGACATTTACATTTAACAGTAAACCATCTAAAGGTGTACTGCAATATACAGTAGGTTACCAATTAGATAGTGGAACAGCCGCAACAGCAGTATCGGCAAGTATACAAAGATTCAACGGTGTTACTTGGACAACACTTGATACAGTTTCAGGTGTAGCAGGTGTACCATACGAATTCTCAAACCTATACAATGAAGCAGATAACAGTGGTGGTCAATATAGAGTTGTGTACACTATCTCAGGTAACACAGGAACTATTACACTTGAACTTCAAGCATACTATGAAATAATTGAGATTACAGATAATCCTGTACTAAGAACTGAAAGCGGTACTGGTACAGTAAGAACACGTGACCTTGCTCCTTTAGGAGTAAATGACATTGGTAGAGGCAGTGAGCCATATGATAATGTTTATGCTAATACGTTCCACGGACATCTACAAGGAACATTTGATGGCGACTTAACTGGTTCACTTTATTCAGACGATAGTACATTACTTGTTGATGCTATTAACGGAATTATATATGGTACTGTTGATGCTAACATTAACAGAGGTACTGATGCATTTACATTAGGTGCAGGTACTATTTCTATAGTATCTGGTAATACTCTTAATATAGAGTCTTCTAATCCTTACGATCTAACTGTAAATTCAGGAAATGACGCATACTATTACAGTGATTTTGGTAATACACTTATTGATGCTGGCGAAGCCTTAACACTCTCAGCAGTAAACGGTATTAACATCAACAGTCCTGTAAACACAGTTATTCAAGGCACTGCTGGGTTTGTAGGAGACTTGACAGGTTCAGTATATGGACCAGACTCAACTACTATAATTGACAACAACGGAACTGTCATAGGTGAAGTTAATAATGCTCAGGTTACAACTGCTAATCTTGAAGCAGGTAACTTTACTGACACCATAGGTACTATTACTAACGGAAACATCACAGGCTTCAAGATGATGAGTGATGCATACGGAACAAACGGTACATCACAGTTAATTGATGCTACGGCCAATCAGATAGTTGGTGAAGTAAATGCAAACATAAACAGAACAGGTGCATTAACGATTGTATCAGATACAAGCATTGCATTTAATAGTGGTGTGGGTGTAGACGTTAATGGTAAACTTTCTAATGTAGCCAATGCGGCACAACCTTTTGCAATAGCAAGTCCAGTAACACTTGAAAGAGAATTACGTTCAAGTCCAGGTGCCCAAGAAAAAATGTTGTACACAAACGTATCAACTGGAACATATGAAATTGATACAACTGACACACCGAACGTTTATTGGAACGCACCAAGTGGTGCTCTTGTTGCAAACTTTACAGGACTTGAAACAAGCACACAAAGAGTAAGACGTGTAAGAATACATATCCTACAAGGTGGTACTGCTTATATTCCTACGATAGAAGTTAATGGTGTTACACAGACACCAACAGATTTAGGTGCTGTTTCAAGTGCAATAAGTTCATTAAACATATATGAATACACATTCTATAGAACACATACTAATACTTGGGAAATTTATCGTCAACAGGTAGATGGATCATTAAGTTTAGTTGATACTCAGATCAATGGTGATTTAGCATTTTACAGTGATGATGGTGCCACTTTAGCAGGAACCATTACAAATAACAATAACAGATTAGAGTTTAACAACGAAGACGGTACGAGAATGTTCTACTTTGATGACACTCAAAATTGGATCTCAGTTGACAGACCAATATCTGTAAGTACTTCTCATTATGTATCAACAACTAAGATACAACAGGGTGCTGGAGCGGCTGGAGATATTACTATTGAACCTGGATCAATTTCAGGTGAAGTAATTATATCTGGTCCGTTAACAGCGGCAGGTGCCTTTACTGGTAGTAGACAAACTATTAGTGGACCAGGTGTAATTAACCTAACAACACTACACACAGAAATTACAACTACTGGCGCAGATGCATACACACTGGCAAACGGCGCATTAGGACAAATGAAAATTATTAGTATGGTAGTAGATGGCGGTGATGCAACAGTTACTCCAACTACACTTGCAAATGGAACAACTATTACATTTGATGCTGTACACGATAGTGTTACATTGATATACGGTGCTAACGGTTGGTTGCCAATTGCAGTTCAAAACGCAGTAATAGCGTAATATTATTTTTTATTTTTACGGAAGTCGTCTTTAAGATCTCTGATGTCTTTCATCACTTGCTCAAAACGTTCTGTTGTAGTTGATAGTAACTGGTTAAGTTCTTTAACTGCGTAAATTACCCACCACCACCAAGTAAATGCTACTACGCCAAATGCTATAGCAATACTACCAATGGTCCATTCTAATGCTGTTTGAAAATCAAATACAATTATTAATACTACTGCGAACAGGGTACTTAAAGGTAGAACCTTACCTATCCAACTCCAGGCTTTAACCTGTCTTTTTAATTTATTATTTTTCATGGACTACCCTTCGATATTACCGAATGGTTTCCATAGTCCTGGGGTTCCTTCGCGTACACAAATCCAGCCTATCCAACCACCCGCTTCTGGTGTATTGTTCCAAATAATGTCGCCTGTTTTCCATAATCCGTCTTGTGGAGCGTCATTACCTGTTGCAAACTTCTTCCCTTCAAACTTAATAGGACCTGCTACTTCAAAGTTAGCACTTGGATTTGCTACGCCAATACCTACTTTACCAAACATGCTAATCTTAGTTTCAGTGTTTTCTGCTGAACCCATTGTTACATGTCCGTATGGTGATATTCCAATCCGTGTTGTATTATCAGTGATAATTTTTAATTCACTTGTACTGTAAGTTCCAACTTTTACTGTTTCATATTCTGGTTCAACAATAAATTCTGTAACTTCACTACTAATACTTAATTGTCCGTTCGGTGATTCTGTTCCAATTGACATACGCATTGCTCCACTGTCCCAGAAAACAAAATCATCTATGTTTAAGTCTCCGTCAACAGTTAATCCTTGTAGTCTGCCAACTGATCTAAGTTTAGAACTTAGAACTGTTTCACCTAATGATGTTGCAGTAATTACAGGTACGTTATCAATTGAGTAGTTTGCTTCTCTATGCAAGTCGACAGTGTTACTACTCCAGAGTCTATCTGGATTTGTTTGTAGTATAAATGATTTAGCATTGTCGCCGTCTTGCCAGACTAAGCCTTTGCCTATTGGTGAGTTACCATTTTGTGTATCAAATGTTAATGAACTGCTTCGCTCTTGTCTAACGTCAGCAGTTAATTCATTTACGTGTAGGCTGTTTACTTCAAGGTGTCCATCAACTTTCATGTTGCCATTAAGTGCAACGTCACCTTCAAGTGTCTTTACAGATATAGTGTCTGTAGTAACACCTGTATTATCTACAAGCAAAACAGTTTTGTTTGCTTGGTCAGTAATACCAGTACTTCTGAATTGTGTAATCTTACCACCCTGAATAGCATTACCAGTCAGTTGGCGATCTTCAATTCTTTGAACAGGTACAACTCTACCGGCAATGATCTCAATACTATTGCCAAGTTCGATTAGCCCCTGTTTTATCTTTGTAATTTCGTTATTATCTATGTCACTATATTGCATAATAGTATTTATCTAACTGCCTTTAGAAGTATAGTGTCCGGATTAATCCTACCATTAAGTTTAATATCCACTGCATTAATAGTATCTAAGAATTCAGGTAACTTACGTTTACCAGTGTCTTTAAACTCTTTTAGTTTTTCGTCTGGCTTACGTAAAGTCTTTTGTATGCTGGTTTCTTCATTGAACTGTGTAATAGTAGTTCCTTTTATACTTAGGCCAGTACCTTCACGTTCTTGTCCTAATGGGTCAATAGTTTTAGCAATATATTTTCCAAGTTTACGTGTCTTAGTATTAAACACCCAAAGTTCGTTACAGCCTGGAATCTCAATAGGGTTGATACTTGCTAATGCAAACTTACTATCGTTAAGTGCAAATTTAAGTTTAGCAATTAGTTTCTCTTTGCTAATTGAACGTTTCTTACGAGGCTTACGTGTGGCCTTAGCAGTTTCGATAACTACGTCTAATGCACCCATATACGCATTCAGTGCCTGTAGTTTCTTCTTAATATCATTCTTAGTAAAGATTGCATAACCTTCTTTTAACTGCGAAGCCCAATCCTTTTCTTGATCGGTTGCGTCTGCAGGTAGTTTAGGTGGATCAAGTACTTCATTAAGTTCTTTAATCTCAGGCAAGTAACACTCTTTTATTTTTCTTGCATGAGCCTGTGTTACTTTAAATTCATAAAAATGCTTTTTAAAGTCAAAACCTTTAGGGTTAAACTTCAATGGATCATCAGACCATTCATCTAACCAACCCTGTGGCTTGTCGTCCATAATACACATCTGTGCCCAGATACGTTCTTGTATAGTAGGCTGGTGTGCTTTTTTCTTTTTTTCTTCTTCTGCTTTTGCTTCTGCTTCTTCAGTTGCGAATGCTTGTGCTTTAAATTGCAGTTCACCGAGCCAAACATCAATACTAACATTCAATGGTTTAGGAGTACCCATTGTACCTGGTAAACTTTCCCAATACTTATTGTATGCTTCATTGACGTTAGGTCTACCTAACTGTATCATTCTACACATACCACCAAGTGTACTGTTAAAGCGGTTTTCAGGAACCTTTTTAAAACTGTCTACAGACTGACGCCACTTATCGCTCTTCTCCATGTATTCAAGAGTCCAACGTTTAAAGTCTGTTCCTTTACATTCTAATCGATAATAGTCTAATGCTCTGGTTGACTTTCTGCCGAAGTTCTCTGGAGTGCAGTCCTTTAGTTCTTCTTCCGTCCACAACACCTCACCTGTAACACTCTTTTGTCTGCGAACAGGCTTCTTCCTTCTCGATGTTTTTCCTTTTAGGGCGGTCAATGCCATTTGTAAATCTCCTCACGTTTTGTATATTATATAGTCTAATAATTAAAAGTCAAGCAAAAATGGCTTATAACTATTCTTGTTCGGTGTTTACTTTACCACCTTCGGCTCTAAACAGTCTTCGTAAAAACCATTTATGTTGTAGATAATAATCTTGTAAAGTGTAATCAACTTGGCGTTGTTCCCACTCCATGATCTCATCTTTATGCTTCATCCAAATCTCTTGAACAAAGGATTTCCAAGGATTGATTTTGGGGGCAAATGAGATGTCGGGCCATGTATTGTCGTCCACTCTCATACGACTACTCTGGTTTAAGGCTAACTAATGGATCGCTATAAAACGAATCGTGATAGTCACCATTCTTTTGGAAGTTACGTACTGAAGTTTCTTTGATGAACATACCATCTTTCATTGTGTATGTGGTATACTCTGCTTTTACCATACCTTCAGTGTCACGTTCAACGTGTTGCTTCATTGGACCTTCTTTCATTATACTATCTCCTCTACAATACCAAGTACTTCAGCAAGGAATAACATTATACCTGACAACATCATTAGAAACCCTACTTCAGTTACAAAAAAATCTGTATACATCATTTCACCTGTCCACAAGTTATATCCTGCCCAGGCAAGTAAACCTGATGCTACAAATCTAAAAATACTTTTTACAATACTGACCGCAAAGTGACCATCACCCGGATCTTTGTTTACTATTTTCATACTTACTCCTATTCGTGTTCCCCACCAGGATCATTTGGATCCAATGGCACCTTATGTGCAATACCATTCTTGTCACGATAGATAGTATAATTTCTACCTCTACCATGTGAATGATACCCATTCTTAAACCTAAATGCACCTGGGTTGGTTTCTGCAACTTTAAATGTAGCAACAGTAATAACAACTGCGGCAACAAAAATTACGTGTCCAATGGCACTATACATAAATGCCGTAATACTATTAATAACCATAATAGCAAATACACTTGACCACATGAATGCTAAAATCTGCATAACCATGTGTCTAACCATCAAGTCAGGAATGTTCTTTAACGGATTGTGTTCCATATCCATAACACTGTTCCAACTATCTACTACAAACTGTCTCATGCTTTTTCTCCTTTATACTCACGAAACGACTTAAATCTTGGGAAACGTAAACTATACGTTTCCGAGTCTTGCGACTTAGTTCGAGCGTCTGCTCTAATTTCAATTAACTGACCAATGAGACTATCACGTGCAGTCCAGTACTCATCACGTTGACTATCAGTGAAGCCGCTCCCACAGTTAAGGTGATAATTGTATCCATCATCTTCTCCTTCTACTATTACGGCACCTAATCTTCCCGCATTACGTCCAGTGCCTTCCTCGACGTCAACGACTTTTAGTGTAATCTCAATAAATGGTTTTGCCTTTAACCAAGCATGTGTACGTTTGCATTCGTAGGGTGCATCAATGTCTTTGATCATTACACCTTCATAACCACCGTCTACAGCCGTCTTATTAAGCTCTACAAAGCGTTCTTGGCCTTCGGGAGTGTCTAAGTCTACATCTTCCCACTCAAGTGCTTGTACGTGCTTTAAAACGTCCTGGTTGCTTTCTACCCAATGTTTAGTAATTGCACTTCTTGTTGACTGTGGTTTGTCCCAACCACCTTGTTTGAAATCGGATAATGGGATAGTGTCAAACAAATGCAATACTGCATCTTTGGCTGTACCACCACTCTTTCTATGTACCTGTTTCATTAAGTCTTGGAAGTTAGCACTCATTACCTCACCGTCTAACACAAGGTCATATGGTGCAGGCTTATCTTTGAGTACTGTTTTAATTTCTTCAATAATGTGATCAAAGTTATGAAACTGCTTACCATTACGACTAAACATTTCTACTTTGTCACCTTGTATAATTGTAATAACTCTTACGCCATCAAGTTTAACTTCAATTTGTTTCTTGCCTGACATCTTCTTTTCATGATTGGCAGAGTCGTGTGCTAATGCACAAGTGAATGTAGGGATAACATATTTTGTTTCGCCCTTCATGTTAAATCTTTTAGCAACTTTGTTTACTGTCTTTTCACTTACTCCACAACGTAAATCTTTAATAAGGATCCTACGATAAAAACCATTCCACTGATCTGCCGTTGCTGAACTCATTACAAGTTCAATAGCATCACGTGCCGCATGTCCTGTAAGTTCTCTTGCAATTAGTTTATCTGCAAGTTCTTTGAATACTGGCCAAGCACAACCTTGTGCTGATAGCACTTCATTCTCTGCTTTCTCTGGAACTTGTTTAACGCCAAATGTTACAAGTGGGTCAAGTGCCATTGTTACACCTTCGAAGAACTCATCAAGTCCTTCACCCATAGCACTGAACACGATAGTTTCTTTGTCTAACCTACCGTTGTGCTGTTCAAGTTTGTAAATTACGTCCTGTGGTTGTGTTCTCATATTATTTGCCTCTGTTCATTTGCCTAATTATGTTACTATTATATGATCTAAATACCAAAAAGTCAACCTCTTTTTTATCCAAATCCAAATAACTTTGTACCATGATTTGCTATTGCATTTAAGATAATAGCAAGGCAAGTAAGAATGTGTAGCAACACCCACGCGGTGCGTATAATTGCCACTCTGTCAGCCTTATTGTTATCTTCATATGCTTTTGTTCCTATGGCCTTGCACCAAATATCCCACAAAATTAATCCCCTTCATTTTCTCTAATACGTTCAATAAGATCTAATATCTCTTCTAACAAGTTGTTGTCTTGATCTTTTTCAGTATCCAGTTCAACTTCTAATTTAATTTTCATGTTTTACCTTTGTCAACCCATTCTCTAAATTCAGTTTTAAATTCATCCGCTTTCTCTTGTGTTTCAAAATGATAAGAGTGCGAATATACGTATGTCCATGTGTCCATACCCCATTCCCAACGTTGCATGTTACGTCTGCACCAATCTTTACATTGTATATGTAGATCACTGTGTACGTCAACAGTTACACCAGGCTTCCATCTAAGTTTGTATTCAAACAATTCTTGTGGAGTCATATTTGATTTATCTATCATAATGCTCTTGACCACCTAATACCGATATACAATCCTAATCCTACAATTACCATTAATGTAGGAGATTGTGTCATAATACAAGTAATAGTTATTCCGACCATAGATACAAAGAATGAGAACTTGTCTGCTCTATCCTCTTCTGGAGGCATTTCAAAATGTTTGTCTTTCCACATAGAGTCGTCCTTAACTGTTATTATATTTAATATACAGTCAAAGTATACAGTTGTCAACCGGAATTAGTTCAATTATTGATAAGGATTAATATCCAAATACTTACCCCATTCGGTATAGTAATGGCGCATACCAACTTCATCATGTATAGTACCGTTCTCATGTCTACCATGCAGTACACGTCTGTTCTCTGTACCTTCACGCATAGTTGTTCCTTGCCCAGCAACTCCAATTAGATCCTCATGGAGGTTGCGACCAAATGGTCCCCATATACTGTTGTGATGTTTGATTCGTGTCAAACGTTCTTCTTTAGTATCTTTTTTTAGTCCGTATCCCCTAAACTCAATCAGTACACGGTTAGGACCTAATGGAGTTACTGAGTCTGAACGATATGCACTTCCACGTAGATTAAAATTAAATCCGGGAAACAAGTCTACCATATACCATTGGTTGGGTGGTAGATTAGGAAAGGACAGTTCACCTCTATCTTCGAAGCCGTCATACTCCTCATAGTTTACTGTGAAACTGCTTACGTTTACATGACCGTTGTCAAAAGGTATATTCTTACGTGCAAAGTATTCATCGTTGAATCCACTTACACGATTAAAGTAGTGCATGAAGTCATGATAGAATTCACTGTTAGTATCATGCCATAGTTTGTAGTTTGTATCTATGATTGCTTTGTGGTAATGGAACACTTCCATTTCTTCTGTGTCAATAGCATCTGCAATACAATCAAATGCTCCTGCTGTCCATTCTTCTACACTCTGCGTAGGATTAGGATCAAGTGTTGTCCATACCATACCTCCGTGTTTTACTTCTGTAGGTAACGGAGTATAGTCGTCCATTAAAAACTCTACTCGTGTCATTGTTCCTGAAGGTGTATTAAACTTACCTGTATTCAAATAAGACTTAATTGAGTCACCGTTATTGACTGCAATAACATTAACTCCTGCAATTTGTGTTGTTCTAAAATTACCTGGCTCAGGCATTTCCGATTTGTGACACATAGGTACCCATACCTTTGAAAAGATACGTTCTTGCTCTTGTGCAAATACTTCTGGATCGTTATATGCTGAACTGCTGATTGATTCTACGTTTGGTTGTGCTAACCAACTCTTATGATTACGTGGTGGCATGGTTTCTCCTTATGCTATATTTAAATTATTATAGCACAGAAAAATGTCTAAGTCTAATAGTGTGTATCTATTAGGTAATAGTTGGCTCTGGGGGAAGGACTCGAACCTCCAAGACTTTCGTCACACGAGAAACAATCGTGCGTGTTTACCGATTTCACCACCCCAGATTAGTTTTATATCTTATTGATCTTTTCTAATGCCGGGATCATACGTGTAATACCTATACCACCGCCTACTCTTTGAAAGAAGTCAAACTCTAAAAACTTTTCAAGTTCTGCTACTACACGTTCTTTGCCAAACAGTTTAAACAGTAGTTCACTATAAGCACCATCTGTAATTGTGTGGAATGTATTACGCATCATGTCAACGTCACATGAACGCTCTGCTGACCCAATAGTTTCCATACCACCTAAGATAACGTCAATCTTTTTACTTGTGCCGCCGCCATCGTTTCTACTCATATTCCAAAACGGTGATGTCATCTCTGGAAAGTCTGTAATCATTGTTTGACCAAAGTCTGCCGCCATCTTTAATTCATGTTCAGCGTCCATCTCTTTGATCCAGTCAAGTCCGTAATGCTCTTGCCAGTCTCTATAAGTCTTTTCTGTAATGTTACCAAAGCCTAAGTATTCACATAGTTCATACTCCATTGCTTTAAGATCATCAATGCTACCTGGCATCTCAAATTCAAACATTGGAAATATTATATCATGTCTGCCTGGTATTGCATTAGGCTCTTGTCTATAGGAAGTGGAGACACAAAAAAACCCCTTACTATCGGGGCTACTTAATAATTCATGTTCTAACCACATCTGGCCTGTTTGCGGCAATGGCCAAGTGTTGCCTGCGTATTGGTATGTTGCTACATTGAATGGATCTTCACATGCGGCAAGTATGCTTAGTCTGTTTTGGGTATGGACTTCTAAGAATCCTTTGTCCAAAAAAAATGACCTTAAAAGGCCAACTGTGTTCGTAAATTTATTTGGGGATATTAACTGCGTCATTTCTTTTCCTTCTGAGTTATTTGTCAAAAAAAAACTTGCTCAGTGTTCTGAGCTTAATTTTCCTTCTCGTTATTTATCATTTGGCGCACCCGACAGGACTCGAACCTATTACCTCCACTTCCGCAAAGTGGCGCTCTATCCAGATGAGCTACGGGTGCAGTCGAATTACATCAAAGATGATTGAATAAAGTTTGAAACTTTTTCAACTGCTTCTGATATACTCTGGCCATTTTCTGCCAACTGTGCTTTACCTTGTTCCCAACTATTCTTTTGGTACTCGATAATGCTTTCCTTCTCAGCAACTAACCAGTTTTTTATATTTTCCATAACATCTCCTTTGTTATGAATAGTATATAAGATTGCACCCGTATTGTCAAGTATTATTTTGGTTACTTGTTATCATGGTTAATCGATATATGTTTCAAAACTTTACCAGTATTTGGTCCAGTTGTAACAGTATACCCAGTCGTACCATTTCCATACACGTTTACTTCAGAGCGAGTTTTCATAAGGATTTTCTCCTTGCGTTCTCTCATTTTTTGCTCACGGTATGATTTAAGTAGGTAATCGTATCTGTTCATTACACTCTCCTTTTTACAGTTAAGTGCGTTCCTTCGGCTTTGCGCCTACTTCCGGCCTTTTTTCGGCTGAACGTTGTATATCTATTTAGTCTTAGTCTGGTAGTCTTTTATTGCTGATTTGATTGCATCTTCGGCAAGTACACTGCAATGTATCTTAACTGGCGGTAAAGCAAGTTCTTCTACAATGTCCATATTCTTAACTTCTGATGCTTGATCTAATGTCATGCCTTTTACCATTTGTGTTACTAAACTTGAACTTGCTATTGCACTACCGCAACCATAAGTTTTAAATTTAGCATCTACAATAACGTCATCTTCAACCTGGATTTGTAATTTCATTACATCACCACATGCAGGAGCACCTACCATACCTGTTCCTATGTTTTGCTGTTTTGGGTCGAAAGAACCTACGTTGCGTGGATTTTCGTAATGGTCAAGTACTTTTTCGGAGTATGCCATAATAGTCTCTGTAGTTTAACTACACTTATTTATTAGAGTAGTTTTAAAAAGTCAAAAAAATAGGCGACATAAAGCCGCCTATTTAAGAAAATAACAAATGCTATTAGTTGTCTAATAGACCTTTTGCCATTGCTTTGTAACCAGCACCGATAACTGCTTTAGGAGCCTTAGTTCCCATTACGTATCTTGATACTTTCGTACCTCTGCTGTTTTTTCTTGAATTCAAGAACACTGGGTGTCCAGCAAATTTAAGTGCTTGGATTACCGCTTGTGGGTTACCAGCCTTAAATCTATTCTTGATATCTGCACTTGTTAGTGCTTTACCGCTTTCGAGTGCAGTAAGTACTCTTTCTTGAATTGTAGTTTTAGTCATTATAACTTCTCCTTATATATAATTAAAGTTTACTCAAGTCTTGATAAAGATACTATCTCTACCAACTATTACATTATACACTAATTTGCAAACAAAGTCAAACACTAATGTAACCAAAAGTTGTATAGGTCACCCTAAGAACACTGCCGAACAGTATCTTTTGTTCTTTCTTAGTCATTGTAAGTAATCTTGTCCTGTTCTACGACCTTAGTTGTAAATGTAATCATGTTTACAGCATGTTCCAATTTATTTGGCGTAATATATCTTACCAAATGTGCAGGAGTTAAAATTAATCGACCTTTGTCGATAATAAACTTCTCGCTTGGTGCTGTATATAGACTCAGTGATTTGTCCACTGGAGTCGCTATTGGATTGTTAAAAGGTGCTTCAACAATCAAATCAATACTCTCCTTCTGTGCAGTTGGAAAGTAGTGACCAACAAACAGACTGTTATCATATGCTTTTGGTTCAATACCTTTACCAGACTCAATAGTTTCATATTTTGAATCTGCTAATTCGTGATACTCAACACTATACTCATTTGTATATGCTTTGATACAATCGTTAATTGATTTCTTTAATAAAGGCAGTGTCTCTAATACGTTTTCTTCTACACTGTCTAAATTAATTAGGTTATATACTTTTTGTTCTTCTGCCGGATGGAATTGTGTTAGATCAAACATACCTACACAAGTAGGAAAGATACTAAAAAATTCACTCGGGTGTAATGTGTCTGTTTGATGATGCATTATTCTACAGCCACTGCTTCTGAACTTAATGTAGCCTGTTGCTCAAGTCTGTTCTTTGGTTCAAAAGACGTTTTTAAGTATGCCATCATATTTTCTGGAGTTGTTTCAATATACGGATCATCATCTTCACCGTTATTATTGATTCCAGGCTCTTGCCACCATTGTTCTACAACGCCGTCATTAATAACAGCCATGTATCTCCAACTTCTGTTTCCAAAGCCTCTATGATTCTTTCCAATAAGCATACCCATGTAACGTGTAAAGTTTCCACTACCATCTGGAATAACTTTTACATTATTAACTTTGAGTATTTCAGCCCATGCATTCATTACAAATGTGTCATTAACTGAACAACAATATACTTCATCAATACCTAATGATTTAATAGTATTATAGTTTTCTTCAAAACTTGGTAATTGTGTTGACGTACATGTTGGGGTAAACGCACCCGGTAAACTAAACAACACAACACGTCTACCTTTGAAGTAGTCATCTGTTGTCATTGTCGTCCACATACCTTCATCAAAACTGCAACCGTCATCTAAGACCGAATCGCCAGTTCTAACTTTGAACGTTGTATTTGGGATTTTAAATCCTTTAATCATT
>UEXM01000292.1_pt1 | contig 55767 bp, 37 predicted proteins | sample 1796661 | NCBI WGS metagenome assembly UEXM01 (sample SAMEA4772469, study PRJEB27181) | metagenome | reverse complement strand
GCAAGGCATCGCTACCCGCTATTGTAGCGGTATGTGAAAGGTGTGCATAAGCGCTACTGAAACTTAGATAGCGACACCGATAGCGATAGCGACATAGCGCTTATTGCCCGTAGCGGGATAGCGCTTAGCCGGAGTAGCGGTAGCGATAGCGCATTTTTGCCCTGCTTAACCCCATGCGAAATACAGAAAAAAAAATTACAAATGAAAAAATCCTAACCGCGCTCACAGCATCGTTTTTTGCCTTGACCGTTAGATTCAAGGGCATTCACTTCCTCGCCTGTCTTATGCTCTCCAAGCGTGACGCGCCCAAAGGCTATGTTTTTGTCAAAGCCAAAGGCGATGCAGACGACCCATACGACGATATTGACTATGGGCCGATGACAAACGATGAGTTCAAGCCCGACCCACCCCAAGACAAGAAGAAAGTCAAGGTGTTGAGCGCGGATGAAAAGGCCAAGAGAGAAGCACAGGCGCGGTTCCGAGCGCAAGGTAGAGAGCGATTCAAAGCGGCTCGCGAGGCTAAAGAAAGCGAAGCGCCCCCCGAAGAAGAAGAACCGGAGACGCAAGAACCCGAAGAAGAACCCGACGATAGACCGGGGCATGTCAAGGCTAACGAAGAACGACAACCGCAAGTCCAACAAATGATGTTTGACCACATAGAAGAGTTGTTGTCGTTTGGCGCGACTCACGAAGAAGCACTTCAAGATGCCTCACAGGTTATCGGAGAAGCGTTTGCTGAAAGTTTAGGCGCTGATGCTGACACAGACGCGTTTGAACGACAGCATGACCAAACACCATTCATCACTCCCGCTATGAGTGCTGTCTTTACTACTTATGCAGATGAGCAGGGATTAGACACTACGCCTTATGAGGCCACAGTCAAGGATGAACAAATGTTTCACCACCTCGGTATGCTCGACCAATACAAAGTAAAGCGACCGGACAAGGCTATGGAGGCTTTAGATTGGGAAAGTGGTCGTGATGGTGAGGATGTTCACCCTGCGTTTCAAGCGGCAGGTATGGCTTACAATGAAGCATCAGCGACAGGTTCTTTTGATTTGCAAGATGCGCTCGATGAAGAGTCATTCCGACGACGACAGCGCGGATATAAGGTGCAAGACCGAGCAGATGCGGAATCGGACGAAGCAGAAGCGCGTGATGAGAGCAACAGAAGGTTTGAGGATGTTCCACCATACGACCCTCTCCGCGACGAGCAATACTATACAGAATCAAAAAGCGCGCTTGACCAAGCATACCAAAGTATGTTTGAACAACACCCTGTTCGCACCGACGATGACGATAGAGATACTTTTACTCCCGCTAAAAGCGCTACCAAAGATGCACTCATTGACACTATACAGCGAATGGTAGAAACGGAGCGTCGTAGAGAGCAAGCAGGGCATGAAGAAGAAAACAAAAGACGCGAGAGTATGGGTGAAGAACCCGTAGAAAGAAAGTTTTCATCCGATGCTTACTTGACACAAAAAGTGTATGACCAAATGCAGACTGTCATGAATACTCACGCGTCTAAGGCTCTCAACGCTATCGGTGTAGGTGGGCGACAAAAGTTAGAGTTTGGTCGAACCAATGAAAGTGGTAGCGACCCAATTATGACACCTACATGGAAAGCAATAGGCAATCAATTAGGAATCAAAACTCCAATCAAAGTCAACGCACCGGACGCTCTTTTGGTCGGTCCGTTTTCGGGAATAGCGGGTCTTGGTGGAGAGCCAACAAACCCCTTTAATCCACAATACCAAGCGGCAATTGCGAGCGCTGTCGCGCATCATGTAGACACTAACAAGCGCGGTATGGATAACATACACCCTGCAATTAAATCAAACGGAGATATAATGAGAACGGTGTTTGAAAGGACAGGTATTGTTGATGTAGCGGAAGAGTCGGGACTCGATACAGGACGCGAAGCAGACAGAACCGATTTAGATACTCAAAACCGCAAAGCAGGGTCTATTTCTACCCAAGAAGCATTAGGTGGAGGTAGAGCCGGAACTCCTATGAGTAGCAATTTAGATGCGCTATTAGGTAGGGACTCTAAAACAAAATTGATTTATGGTGATGTGACACAAGAAGACCTTGCAGGTATGTCAAAGTTAGGCCGACGACAATTCTTAGAGCGCAAGGCTCGCAAACATCATAGAGCGCTAAAGGAGTTTATGCGAACAGGTAAAGGTTCGTTATTCACACAAGCAAAGAAGGACAAATTAGCGGCTTTTGAGCATAAAGTGATGATGAACGAAGTCGAATACAATAAGCGATTGCTTGACGCGGGTAGAATCTCAAGAGATGAATACAACAAAGAAGTAGGTAGGATTATTGCACTAAAAGGTCTTGAAAATGAAGAAGGTGACAAGACAGAAGAAGAAGAAGAAATGGGTCAATCTCTCAACATCCCCGATGTTCCCGAAGGTCATTACCTTTACGCTGACAGAAAGACAGGCGAAGTGCTAACACCGGCTCAACGCGAGAAGAAATTAGCAAGTTTCATGCAAACTATTCTCGGCACTCATCACATTGTTCAAGCCGCTAAAAGACGACTGAATGAGGCAGGTCAAGATGCAGGTTTGATTCACAATGAGGGTGATTTGCTCGCTTTGATGAAGCCACCGTCAAAGAGGCCGTATGGACCAAAAACAAAACAAGACACAAGAGTAGACGCTATGACCGCCGCGAACTTGGACGAGAATTGGCTCAAGACAAGATTGACTCAAAACAATGAATTGCGCGAAAACATTCGCGAATTAGGAATTAGCCCATTGGCTTTCTTAGACCAAGTAGCGCAAGCGTTTGGTAATGGTGAGAATTATGACAGCCTAAATCAAGGTGCTATCAAAATGATGAATCAAATGGGTAGCAGTAGCGACTTAGAAAACGATTCAATCAATAAAATGCTATTCAACTTTATGAGAAAAAGACACACTAAAGAGATGAGTGATATGAATCACGCGTCTAAATCAATTGAGCAACATAAAGCCTTGAGGGAGAAGAAATTAGGTGAAGGAGAACATACTTGTGTTAACTGTGTTGGTTCACCGGAACGACACGGAAACATTGGTGACAATAGAGGCGGTAAAGGAGGAATACGGTCGCCTTATTTGTATGACTTGATGAAAGTTCCTTCTTTATTTGGCGTTCCTTTGGGTGAACTCGGAACAGAAGCGAACGGGCATATGCCGCTTGGACGCGGAGTGGAAACATCACTTGTTAACATCTATCACGACATGAAAGGGCGCGGTGATGAAGAAGAAGATTGGATGAGAACTGATAGAGATTTGGCTAACATGGATATGAATACCATTCGATATGTTATCGAACAGAATGCGTTAAAAAGAATTGGTAGCGCTACCGAAGACATATCATCAAAGTATGGCGTTCCCGCGAGATGGACTCAAGCAAGACCAAAGGGAATAGCGGCTGATATTGAAAGAAACCCATTAGCCGCAGAAACATGGAAGTATGCATTCCCGTCCACAAGCGGGACTGAAAGAAGAGATGCGCACGACAATTTACAACAACTCATTAAAAATCAAAAGAAAGACATTTTAGGAGCGTTTAACTTGCTCACTATGGCACGAAGAGATTTGCGCACACCTTTATTGTATGATGGAAAAATGTCAAGTAAAGGCAAAAGACATATGATAAACGACTTGGTTAAAGCATCGGGTCATCCTGCGTATAGAAAAGCAATGAAGGATTACAATAAGTTCGCTAATGACAGAACGATAAAGCGAGATGGGTCGGATGATAAGACCATTTTGGGTCACAATACCAAAATGGCTTCGTGGGAGGGTCGAATGAAGTTTGACGAGATAGAGAACTTGAACCGCCGATTGCAATTTATCAAACAAGCCGCTGAAGAATTACCAAATCTACAAGGTATGCCCGAACCGCAAGTCAAAGAGTTGTTGAAAAAGAAATACGGGCTTAAGGCGTATGCTATATTAGGACACATGTTCTATGAAGACGGCGAAATGAGGAAACCCGGAGATTTGAAAGGGCAAACAAAATCAATGAATGGTGGTTTGAAGCGATTGAGAGATAAAGCCGCTGAATACTGTAAGAACAGCGACAGTCATGGCGCGTATGGTGTTGAATTAAACAGATACAGAAAGTCTAAAGAGAAACATAATACGCTAAAAGAAGAAGTTCAACTCGCGCAATCAAAAGTCAAGTTCCCTGTTGATAACAATCACATCGCTACACTTGCTTCACTTTATCCTCAAATTAGTGAGATGATGAAAACGCAAGGTAAAAATCCCGAAGAAGGTAGATTATCCGAAGCGGTTGATGCGCTACACAAAGATGTATATCAAGAGAAGAACGGTATGAATAAGCGACACAGATTCAACTTCGCTCTTGACAAAGCAGGTAGACCTAAAGCATCAAGAGAAGTAAGCCGAAGTCCGTTAGACGCTAAAGGGGGATTAAGAGGGAGAATCGGTGAAACATTAGGTTCGGCAATCAACTACGCGGGCGGAGGTTATCACGCACCTTTACCAACAAATCTTGATGATGCATTAGCCATGTTGAGGGAGAAAGGTGTTGACATTACACCCGAAATAATAAGCGATTTAACTTCTGCTGAAACGGCGCTAAAGACAAGTGAAGATATAGAAAGTGAGTTCAAAGATGATACCGTTAATATGAGCGAGAGGGATAAGGTCAAAGCAAATCGAAGGTATGTGCATAATGATAAGAAAAACTATTCAAATCCGACAGGTTCGTTATCGCGATGTGGAACTTGCGGAGGTAATGCATGTTTGACAAAAGATGAGTTGGTTGCTTACGCTAAAGCGCATAATAATGAACTACATGGGTTAACTGCTTCATCAAGGGCAATGAGAGGATGGATTAGTCAACACGGTCGTCCATTTGAGTATCAATCGTTTGATTCGTTTAACGACGCAAACGGTTGCGAAACTTCACCACAAGACCATAACGAATACGCGTGTCCCGATTGTCAACATTGGGATAACCAAGTTAATGGATATGTATCGGATGGTATTTGTGGTTCATGTTTAGGTCATGGAACCGTAGACCAAAACGATGAACATTTACTTGAACATATTGAGCATCACCCGCACAAAGTAGGAACCGCTATGGATGCTGAAAAAATCGCTAAGATTGCTAACATGAGTCGAATTAGGCAGATGGGTGAAGATGTAGATGATGTAGATGATGTAGAACCCATCACCGACCCAAGTAGACTGTTATCCGGTCCTCCGAGAACAGGTAGCGATATGGGTGACAATATCATCAACGATATGTTCAGTTCCGATAGTATAAGACCGCTTGATTTGCTATTAGGTCGTATAGAAGATGGTGAGTTGCCGGACATTCATACACGCGAAGACCTTGAGCGAGCAAAAGCCGCTATTGAAAATAAACAGCGAACTTCAAACATTCTAAGCGGACTCAAGCATCTTCATGCAGATGACGAAGAAGGTAAAAAAGGAAAAGGAAAAGATGAGTTCGGTCAAGGTAAAGTAATCGAACCAATTCCAATTCGCTCTAACCCGCAACAAAGATTGCCCGGATTAGGAATGCCTTCTATGGTGTTAAGAGATGCGCGGCAGAAAGCAGGTAGACAGTCGTTAGAGAAGCAAATTAAGAACATCAAAAAGATGGCAAAGCGTTTTGGACTTCACAAGAAAGCGACAAAAGACGAGAATGGTGTTGAAACCGGAACTCTATATGATTCCCTTGAAAAGAAGTGTAATCGTTTGTTAGCGCATCATTATGCTGCATTTGATGATGACAATCACGAAGTTCATGATTTGTTTCATGATGTTCAAGTGATGCTAACAAATGAGACAAACAAAAAGAGCGAGCAAAGGGATTTGCTTTCTCAAGGAACATCAATGCTTGAACAAATCGAGAAGATGCCCGCAGGTGAAGATAAAGATAAAGCGATGAAGAAATATATGAATAGCATGTATAGAACGCCTTCTTGGACTACACCGCTATTATCACACAAAGGAGGTAGAGTGGTGACGCAATGGGAGGACATGCATGAAGACGCGTTCGACAGTTTTGGTAGCGTTGATATAGCGCATTATAAAACACCCGAAAGAGTTCGTAATTTCTTCAAGTCCGGTAAAGATGAGCGCCGAAACCGTATTGAATCAGCCTTCAACATGTTATCAAGTAAGACATGGGAAGAAATTAAAGAAGAAGAAGATGGTCAAATTATGTCTTTCTTGAAAGACTTTGATGAGTTGATAGAGTCGGGGGAGAAACCTTTGATGGTGAGTCAAGGTGGTAAATTGAAACCAAATATGAATTATCTTGAGATGAGAGAACTCACAGGCGCGAAAACTGCTGATGATGATTACATTAAGGATTTACCGAAAGGGAATGTATTACACCCTAACCTTGACAAACATTCGGATAACGCACAGAATTGGTTGCGAACTTCAAAGAAGATTACCAATGATGACGGAACTAAAAGTGATGTTTTGAGAGGTAAGAAAGACGCGCTTCATATGGTAATACCTACCGCTATCAGCGATGTAGCAATGAATGAACATAAGGAGATGGCGAAGATGCGCGCTAAAATCGCATTTTTCAAGATACAAAACTTGCCCGGTCAAGACCATATGCTACCCGACATTGAGAAAATACTGAATAAGGATGGTGAACCTATGACGATAGAAGATTACGCGCAAGGAGGTTTGAATAGAGAGCAACAGTCACAGTTGGATGCCAACATTGCAAAGATGATTGTTGATAGAAATGGCAACCCCATAGAAGATATTGATGAAAAGGATGTGTTGAACAATTATCACATCATCAATAGAATGCCACATTCGGAGAGTCACAATCAAGACTTAGCGTTAGAAAAGTTCTCATTTGAAGATTATTTTGACGAGAGAAAACAAGATGCTGATTTGAATGCAGTAGCACCGGCTTCGGATGACAACACCTTCATAAATAAAGTGATGAATGTTATCGCATCAAATCAACAATTGAGAGAAACCAAGCATGATGATAAGTTCAATATGTCATACAATGACGCACAACAGATTGTTGATAACGCGAATAACTTCTTCGATATGTATCATTTCCCTAACTTGTATTTGGAAAACAAAATGCACGACATGGCGGAACAGTATGGTTTGGATAACTTAACGGATTTGAAACAATTGTTTGACCAAGACCCGGAGTTGAAGAAGGAGTTTATCGGGGATGTGCAGATGATAAAATCAATCCATCCGAGTTGGATGCCTACAAACACAGCACAGCAAAGAGAGATTGATATTGCTAACGGTTTAGGCAAAGTCGCTACTCAACAACAACGCTTCGGCTATGACAAAGACGACGAATCGGGGTTAGCCCTGCCAACGCCCGGTCCAAGTGCAACGAATCAAGGTCCACGAACCAAAGAAGATGTTGATGCGGAAAAGAAAGCATTTGCAGAAAGAATGATGAACGCTACAAAGCAACACATTACAGGTGAAACTCCACAAACGGTGCGAGTTCATGGTCCAATAACTCAACAACAGGATATGGATGACAGATATGCTGAATACGACAAGAGACAAAAAGAAATGGTGCAAGTTCGTCAAGCGCAACAAGAAGCGGCACAGCAACCCGGACAAACGGCCTTTTTGCAAAATCCACCTCAACCTATGCGACAAGACGCTACAAACCAAGAAGGTCAACAAACAGGTTTCGTTCAAGTGGTTAACCCACTTACACAACCAAACCCACGGCAGAATAACCAATGAGTTTTCGGTTTTTCCGGTTGCCCTTAAGAAAAAGGAATATATTTCATTACATTTCCCGACAGGAAACAGGAAAACCGGAAAAGGTGAATCAATTACCTTTATTTGATGCACAGTTCACCGCATAACCGAGGGAACACTATGCAACCGGCGAGTAATCCACAAAATGCAGATGAATTAAGAATACTTGGACTCATATCATTCGTGTCAATTTTAGTTGGGTGCGCTGTCGGTGTATTCGATGCAGAATTGTGGCTCGTTGATGATGAAGTGCGAACAAACGCGCTAACTTACACGATGGGCGCGTTCACATTACAGGGTATGGGTTATTTCCTTTGGAAAATGCTCGCTCAAGACTCAATGGACCAAAAGGCGAGCCTCGCGAACATGCAGAAAACCATGTCGCGTCAAATGCAAAAGCAACAGATGGGATTCGCGCAGAAGCAGATGGAGATTGAGATGAAAAAGCAGGAAATGATGTTCTCTCATCAACTTGACCAACTTGAGAAAGACCCCGAAGTGGTTCAATACTTGGCTTTGCAACAAGAGATGCAAGATGCGGCAGAAGAAGCGGTCAACGCACCATCTCATGTGGCAGATAAGAAGAAACCAATGGCTTTAGGTGCAACAGGTAAAGCAAGAAAGGCTGATGGGACATTCGCCAAGAAGAAAAAGGAGTGAGGGTAATGGGTTGGTTGTTTAAGACACCAAGCGATGATGCTACGGAGGCAACCTTACGCGCTTTGCACACTCAAAACACACTTGACACTTACTACGAGCGCGGAAAAGGATTATTATTCGCTATTTTACTTGCCGCAGGAACAGGATTAGGCGTTTCTTGGTTTGAATATGGAACTGATTTCAGCGTATGGGAAAATACTGTTGAATGGGCTAAAGATAAAGTCGTAGGTTGGGTTTCGTGAGATGGCAGTAGCGTTAGCAGGTAGCGCACTTATGGGTGCGGTGGTATATGGTAAAGAACTGTATAATTTTCTTAAACCGCGACGAATAGGTGTGTATGGTCCAACATTAGTCGGTAAGACGACGCTTGATTTGTTTATGCGCACCCCCGGAGAGATGGAAGAGGTAGAAGAACGAACTATGCATCCTAAAAGACTGATACAAGGAGGACATGTGCTTCCGCGCGCCACAAGAAAGCGTCTTCGTTGGAAAGGTGAGAAAAGAGTCGTGCATTCAGCAGATATTGGAGGTCAACAGCGTTTTTGGAACCTTTGGGTTGATGATATGGTGGATAGACAAGTTGAGATTGTTATTTTCATGACTGACACTCGCGCATTAACAGGGAATGGTTCTCAAGTGATTGATGTTGTTGGCGGTTTGGAGTTTCTTGTTGATGCTTTGATTGAGAAGCGTTGGAAATATCGTAAATTATCGACAAGATTGAAAGGTAAGCGCTATTCCCCTAAACAAGTGTGGATTATTGCGAACAAGGCAGATGAGTGGTGGGATGACAATGCAAACATGCTTTGGCAATCAAACAGACTTCGGGAACACAAAGTCTTCGATGTGCATAGACCTGCTATGCGCAGACTACAAAAAGCGGGTATTCCTTGCCGCGTATCTATGATGGCTACAAATATAGGATGGAATGTTGAAAAAACGCTACTTGAAATGCTACAATGGTGATAATATGCTTGGAAATAAAACACAAACCGAATTACTACGGCTCGCCGCACAAACAAACATGCCTTTAGCGCAAATACAACAACAAGCGCAAGTCCAAGCCGCTATGCAACAGCAATCGGGTGTAATCGAAGTCCCTCAAGTCAATTTTTACCCGTCAAGACACGCAAATCCAACAAAAGCGCGCCGTCAAGACATAAAACAGGCGTATAGGTTGTTAAAACCAACAAAAAGAGGCTTTTTTTCACCTCGTAGGTGGTTTTTCGGGGGTAAATACCGATATAACACCAATACGATGCGTTGTGTCATTGATGGGGCAGATGTAGAGAATCTTATTCGCTTAGCGGGCAACATTTACGACCAAATCATTGATGAAGAGACAGGAAAATCACTATGGGAGTTGTATTTTCATAATCCGGTCACAGGTGAACCCGAAGCGTTTGTAGCGCGAGAGAATGTGACGAGTGGGCGAAAATTAAGAGGCACTTATTGTCCCGAACATTTGCATTTGTATCATATGCTTACCAAGTGGGAACGCGAAGAAGAAGCAGAACAAGAAGCAAAAGGCGGAACGCTAAAGGCTAAACTCAAGAAAGGGGTGTCTGTGGTTGCAGTTCCTATCAACACCATCAAAAAGAAAGACAATACACCTCCTACACTTGCTAAATACCAACCTTTCTTTGATATGTTGAAGAAAGACAACATTCCGGTGACGCATATGACAAATAGCGCGACAGGAGTGAATGATTTGGTTATTGTGATGTTTGATATGCGCCAATTTCAAAATAACGGCAACGCTCGGCTACTTTTTGATGCATTAGCGATACATCAAATGCAACAACAAGTAGCGCAACCTCAACCAACTGCTTTACCGACAGAATCAAATGATGGGAGCGTGTGAGGTGGTATCATGGTGTGGCCGTTTAGTGGTAATCAGCAACCTCAACAACAATCGGGTTTGAATCTTGGATTACCGGGAGGACAACAACAAGTTCCTATGCAACAATGGGGGCAACAACAGCAGACTCCGTGGGGGCAACAGCAACAATATCAAGCCCCACCGAGCGAAATGGATATTATTTCTGCTCTCATCACCTCAAACCCGCTTATCGACCGTTGGTTAGCGAATGATACAAACTTTCAACCACTAATTAGTCTAATGAGTAGCGTTGTAGCGGTTTCCGTTCACACTATGCTTGCAAGTGCGCGCTTAGTTGAAGACGGAGAAGGCTACAAGTTTGACTTTAGTGGAGTTCAAGGACTACCAACTGCCGATAGCGTCACTATGAGTAAGACGCAAATCCAAAACAACTCATCTAATGTAGTGCAACAGAACCAAATGCAAGTGCAACAGATGGTCGCTATGGCAAATCAAGGCAGTATGCAAGGAATGTTGGACGCGGCGATGGCTGACCCCGGCATGATGCAGAATGTTGGTGGCGGACTTGGTTCGTTAGTGCGTGGATTGGCAACAGGAGGCCGTTAAGATGCAAAGTAGTGGAGATTGGACGGGCGGTTTGATTAGCGCAATGAGCGATTTTAGCAATATGCGTAAGTCTGTCATCGTTGACATGATTATGGTTCAGTTAATCAGTCTAACACTTGGTTGTTTTATGATTATCGCATTCAATAGCGGCTCAATGGACTCAACAAGCCTGTCGTATTTACTCGTCGTTTTGTTTGGTCTTTTCAGTTTCACCGGAATGGTCTATCGTAAGTTCTCTCAAGGTTGACCATTTGTGGATAGGGCAGTTGCTCGATGTTAATGTTGTTTTGAAGTTCATAAAACACCCACATAGAGTGCATCTCGGCGCGCTAAAATGTTCGCAAGAGTGACATATTTTCAATCTTCTACTGCGTTCTTCATCATTCACTTTTCGGTTAAGTAAGGAGTCCCTAACTCCCTTCCCAAGACTTATAGCCGCAGTTTTGTTTAACGGAACTCCTGCTATGCGGGGGGTTTTTTTAGGAGTTCGCATGGCACACTCTATATCGCAATGATTTTCAAGTGTTTCGTTCTGCATACCTTATGGGCGAGAGAGTGACGCGAGCATCTTGCCCCTTTTGTCAAGACGAAGAGCGAGATAGTTTAGAGGAATTGATGAAAGATGGAATTGTCACCGCTAAACAGTTAGATAAAGACAAAGATTGGCGCGAAGGAACTGCCGACCGTCATTTCCGCAACCACATGGGAGAATATCATATGGGTGCAAATAGCGAATGCAGTTTATGCACATCTTTGAAACGCGAATCTCTTGAGCATGCTTATTACAACGGGTCTATGACGACAGAAGAAATAGCGGTCGATGTAAATATGCCGGAGTCGAGTGTATATCATCATTTGAAGCATCACTTGAAACCTCTTGTGCAAAAAGGTGCGGCGGATATAATCGCTATCGAAGCCGGTAATGAAATGAACTCCATACGCGGTAATTTATCTCGTTTGAATGGCGAATTAGCGCATTTTCTTGATGATGCTGACCGCAATGACCCTCAATATGTCCGCAATATAGTTTCGCTACACAAAGAAGTTCGCGATACGGTTAATATGATGATAAAGATACAAGACCGCGCGGCAGGTAATGTGACAGAAAACATCAATGCTCAAACAATCAACATCCTCAAAGTTGAATTAGCGAAAGAATCCCCCGAAGTGTGGCGTAAATTAAGAACCAAATTGATGGGTGAAACTGATGAGTGAGTCTACTGTTTTTGTCCCTTTCATTGAGTGTCGCGATATTAAGAATAGCGACCTTTTGCGCATAACACGACCGCTGAATAGCGACGAGTATGGTGATTTCTTCAAACTTACGCATCATGTCATAGACCGTTGGCATCATGCAGTTAGCAATATGGCTCCGCACATATACGCTGAATATCACACTCACAAAGGTATCGTAAAGGATGTTGAAACTCAATTCAAAATAATGACTGTCGATGATGGTGAGAAGTTTATACACGCGCAATCCATTTTAGCACATATGATGACGGCTATACACACTATTTTTAGCGCATACGCAACGGCGTTTAAGGAAAACGAAGAAGTTTGTTTATTCTATTATAATATAGCGAGCATTCTCCAAAGGACTTTTGAATCATTGTGTGATGGTGATGCTTAATGGGCGGTGAACGCGGTAGCACATCGGGGTTAAGATTCAACCCGCGCCAAAGCGCAGAAGAAATCGAAGAAGATTCTTCGGTCGGGCGTGAAGATTCCGAAGAGCGCGCTAAGCATGACGCTAAAAAGCAACAAGAACAAGAAAAACGCGCTCTTTCAATGCATGGTATTCAGCATTTGAAAATTAAAATACCTCAACAGAACACCGAGGATGAAGAGCGCCCAACCGAAGAAGCAGGTCAACTTGCAGGTCAAGTCGGACAGGCTGACGCTATCGAGGGCGCTAACCCGCGCGGTAATGGGTTAGGTATGGGCGTGATGACAGGAGAGCCTATGGATATGGCTTTTGATGTTATCAAAAAAAAAGACGAGCCAAAATACGACAGGGAAAAGCCTAAGAAAACCACTACGATAGCAACAGTTCGTGCAAGACAACGCGCTGAAAAAGGTCGCAAGGGTAAGAAAGAGAAGACCAAAACAATGGATTCAAAGAAAAAGACCCGCACAAGTAAAGCAGGTAATCCGTTAAGAGTCGATACCGGGCGAAATCCGGCTAAATACACAGGTGTTATTGCATCACACAGGGCAACTCAACCTTCAATGCAATACAGCAGACAAACTCGCACCACTCCTAATTATTTGACACTCGCATCACAGCGTTCGGGACCACCGGCTATGATGAGTCCTCCACGCGCTCTTGAATCCGAAGCAAGAAGAGCAGAATTGGCAGGAACTATGCCTACTCAACCCAACACACCTTCTATCCCAACAGAACAAGTTGATTCTCGCGTCGCTCACGCACCAAGAGGAACGGCTGAACATAGAGAAGCGACTAAAGGGCCGAAGAAAATGCATGCTCCAAGAAAACCCGATACGCCAATGGGGGCAGGTCATTCAAAGGCACACGACTTAGCGGCAGGTGGGGCATCTCCATTCTCATCTCTACTCGCTAAAGGTATGACAATGCGCGACAAACAAGAATATCGTCGCCTTATACAGAAACTTGAGAAGTTGTTGAGAGGATTGACGAATAAAATGGATGCAAGCCTTGACCCTGCACCCGATGGACCTACACCTAACGCTCACCCCCGTATGACCTCCGCCCCAACAGGCGCTACCGAAACAGACCCCGATGACGACCCTACAATGTGGGGAACTCATGCTTATGGACTCTATACGCGCAGGGGTGGTTTGTGATGGACGAGTTTGACGATATTATCCTCAAGGGTAAAGGTGTCTATAAGCGCGGAGCAGGAGGGAAAATGATTCCTATGTCGTTTCCTTCACCGGATTCGCCGCATAAAGAAATGTCCCATTTTCATATAGACCATTCAACAGGTAAAGGACACAAAGAGATACCGGATAATATGCGTCATTGGCCTATGGAGGCGGCGGCAAGGTATCTTGCAGATAATAAGAAGATGAAACAACTTTATCCGGGTAATTTGTCACTAAAAGAGGCTAAAAATATCCTCAATAAAGCCGCTAATGACTTTAATCGAAATAAGCGCAATAGCGGCGATGACTTCCATACTGTGCCTATTCCTTTCGATGAAAGCGGTAATTTACATCCCGAATACAAAACAAATCATTACGGAACACACGAATCCCGAAGAGTTCCTACTTCTGCGCGCAAAACACGCGACCGTAATAGAAAACTTATCAATTTACACTATAATAGCGTAGCGCATCCTACTATTGGTCGTTTTCTTGAGTCGGGAGCCTTTCATTTTGAGAAAGAGTTTCGTAAAATTATTGCTTCTTTAGGTATAGAGAGTGAATTAGGTGCAAGGCAAAATGTTCTTGAACCTCAACATATAGTTCGCGCACCCGAAAAGATGGCTGATGGCTCATACAAGATGCGAAGCCTTCTTGAGAGATTCGATAGCAACATGAAAGACCCTACAAGTAAGGACAATCACCATTTTCCCGAATATGGGTCGGAAAAATACAACGAAAGAACGCAATATGGTCAAATTGGACCACTTGATATTCTTGCATCGCTACCCGATGCGTTTTTCATACCCACCTCAAGAGGTAGACCACCTGTAAATGTGATTAACGCACTAATGAGGGAAGGGGTTTCACCGAGAAGAGCAGAAGAAATGGCTCGCGCACCTGCCGCACAGTTGGTTTTGGGTCGTGGTAAGAAGGGTTCTGCTACTCAACTGAACAAAATAGTTAACAGAATACAAGATTACATCGGCATCGCCGGTCAAAACAAAGATAATTCGATAGCGGATGCATATCACAAACACAGAAGTCATTTTGATGGTCGAGTGGGCGGTGCGGATAGAGGTAGAACAGATGCGGCTAAGAGAATCTTGGCTACTCTCAAAACAGCAGAAGAATTACGAATTGATATTGCGCCCGCTATGGGTAGTTCACGCCCTCCACAATCGGTTGTTAGTGGTTGGCGCTCTTACGCGCTACGACAGGGAGGAAACCCTGTCAATTTAGCAGAAATGGGACTCGCTCAAGAACATCATGAAATGCATGGTCAAATAACAGAAGATTTAGGGCATTTACATGACCAAATACCCGACCATATCAGCGTAGGAGATTACGACCCAACGCAAGAGAATCAACAATTACCGCCGGGAGGTGCAGGTGGAGGTCTACCATTGAATAATCAAGGCACACAACCACCATCACCAACAGACCCGTTTGGACCCGCAGGAACAGTTGCCACGCGTAATGACCAAACAGGTGTTATGACTTCACAAGACGACCCTATGGGCGCTATCGCGGCTGTAATGGAACGAGTTCAAATGCATGACACATGGGAGAATGCGCAAATTATGAAAAGCGTTCAATATCAAAATCTTAATCCTCGCAATGGAAATGATATGAAAGTTTTAGCGAAACAACTCGACCTTGAATCGACAGATGTTCGTGCTATCGCTATGAGTATCGGAGATTGGACGAGATTAGCGGAACATTTTCAAGTAGGGCGCGATGTGGTTAACATTATCAAAGCGTCGTGTTTGGAGGCATTAACATGAATATAGAAACTGAAATGGAATGGAACTCTTACATGATGAAGAGTGGTAAAGTGTTTGGAACTTACGAGTTTATGATAGCGAAAGGTCGCAGTTGGGCTGATATTAACTATGTTGTTTGGGATGTTGAAGATAACACACCAATGCCTCTTATCAAAGCCGCATCATCCGCGCTAAACACACACCCCGACATTCTTTTGAAGGATGTAGCGCAACAAACACAAGCGCAACAACCTCAAGATATGCAAAGTGCTATCAATCAACAACAAGTTGAGGCATACAATCAAAGAATGCAAGCACAACAAAACGCAAAAGATTCACAAGGGAACCCTCTTAATTACAATCCACAACCAACAGGTAAGGAATTGATGCAAGCAGGAAAACCCGGTCAAGCAATGGTAGCGGGAATGAAGAATCTATTCACAGGTGGCGCTCATTCGCGTGGTGGCGCTATTGATGCTCAAGCAGGTTCAGCAGACGGAATGAAAGAACGATACCGATTGCGCGACAGGCTAAGACCAATGAGGAATCTCGCATCTTATGTTCAAGAAGGAAACGACAGAAGGCGACAGGCTAAGGCGGGTAAATCAGCGATGGCGGCACAACGCATTCTCGATAACGAGTTTGCAGGAATGGACCCCGATAATATGAGTGAAAGTGAACGAAGGCGCTATGACCAACAAGTTGCGTTAATTTCACAATCCAATGAATTGAGTGGCGGAACTGAACAAAGTCGTAGGTTGAACAGAACAAGGCAGGACAGAATGAAAGATAAAGCAAATGCTGATTGGGCGGCTAATAGCGACCCGAATAAGAATCCCGAAAGGCCATACCCAATGCGTCATCAAAAAGTGCAAGCCGCAAATAATGAAGGTATGGGTGGCGCAGAAGAGTTTGGTCAAGGTAGCCTTGATGGTCAACAAGACCCTATCACAGATACCGAAGCCGCAGAAGTTGAAGAGATGGGCGCAGGTATCGACTCCGCCGCGTTGGACGATTCAATGCCAAAACCGGCAACTGATAATCCGGCGGCACAAACCGGCGGAAAGCCACAGGCTGACGCGGGAGCCGAAACTCCTGCTTGGCACAATGCTATTCCTCATAAAAAAGGAACTGCGAGAAAGGGATGGATTAGTGCTATTACACCGTTAGTTGCAGATGGCAAAACTCCTACTAAGAAAGAATTAGTCGCGGCACTCAAAAATAAGAGAAAGGCGACAGGAAGCGAAATGTCAAAGAAGGATATTATCTCCGCTATTATGGCAACATTCGGCAACGCTACACCCGAAGTAGCGGAGGCGATTGCAGAAGAAGCAGGGGTCGCAGAAGAAGCACCGGAGTTGGGTCAAGGTGAAGTTGAGAAGCCCAAGAAGGCTACTTCTAAGAAGAAGAAGGCTACTCCTAAGAAGAAGAAGGCTACTGAAACGGAGTTTGGTCAAGGTGAAGTTCCTAAGACAGAAGAAGCACCGGCAGAAGAAGAAGAAGAAGAAGCACCGGCAGAAGAAGAAGAAGAATTAGATGATGATGATAACTTCTTAGCATCTTATGACGAAACTCATGCTTGGGATTCTTTACTCAAAAGGCTGAATGTGAGGTGATTGCCCTATGGAGGGCTTGAGCCTTGAAACACTTGAAGAGATAGACTACGAAGTTGCTAAGCGCGACTTCAAGTTCTTCTTTGAAGATATTCTTGGTTTTCAATTATCGCATCATCACGAAAAGTGGTATGACAATCTTGAGGCTCAACGGCGCTATTGTGTGAAAGCGGCGCGTGACCACGGTAAATCAACGCTGTTCCTCGGCTACCTTCTTTGGAAAGTAGCGTTTAATCCAAAATGTAAAGCGGTTCTTATCAGCCACAGTTTGCATCAATCTATTCACCATATGAGAACACTCAATGACCTCATAGATGGAATACCGTTCATGGCGCGCATGAAGAAACCCGATTCTTGGTCAAAGACATTCTTTGGTTTTAGCAATGGTTCAAACATCAGCGCGAAGTCTGTTGGTGGTGCTATTCGTGGTATTCACCCCGACCTCATTCTATGCGACGACATTCTGTGGGGAACGACAGATACCGAACTTCAAAGAGTCGCAAGTTGGTTTTATGAGGTTCTTGTCCCTACACTCCACCACTCTTCAAAATTGATGATTGTAGGAACACCGTTCACACCAACTGACCTTTACACAGAATTAGAACAGCGTGAGGGCTACCTCGTAGAAACATACCCCGCTATTAACGCTAAAGGTGTAGCGCTATGGCCGGAACGGTGGGATTTAGATTCTCTTGATGCGCGCAGAAACGATATGCCCGCTATTGCATTTGCTCGCGAATACCTGTGTGAACCAATGGATGATATGAGCAGTTTATTCCCTTCGTTGGTTCTTCAAGCCGCAAAAGATAGCGATTTAAGAATCATCAATCGTGCAGATGGCGACCCCGATGACCAATACTTCGTCGGTTGGGACCCTGCTATTTCATCGGACAGGTCGGCTGACTACACCGTTATGGTGGTGCTTCGTCGCCCATCCACTAATCCCGAACTGCTTGAGTTAGTTCATGTGGTTCGTAGAAAGAATATGGATTTCCGAACACAGATTATGGAGATTCAAAAACTCAACTCAAAGTTTGGACCGGATGTTATAGAACTTGAAGCGAACAACTTTCAGCGTGTGTTCGCTACTGAATTACGCGCGGACACAGACTTACCAATTAAGACATTCATTTCAACTCGGCAACGCCGAGAATCGCTTCTCATGGGATTAGTTATGCGTTTTGAGAAAGAGCAACTAAGGTTGCCGTGGGGTGACGAAAACTCCCGAACCCTTATGAGCGAGTTAGAACGCGAACTACTCATGTTCGGCATGTCAAAGAAGGGCAAGTTGGATAGCATCGGTCGCCACGATGACTTCGCTATCGCGCTTGCTTTAGCGCATTGGGGAACTACCGAGTTCCGAGAACGAATAGTCGATATTGATGATATGATGGCAGGGTTGATTGATTGAACGAAGAATACTGCGAGTGTTGCACACCGGACGAGATAGCATTTGAGATGCTGAAAGCGAAGAAGAAGTCTAAGCCGTTTCACGGCTACAATCCAAATAAGCATAGTCCTAAAGGTGGACTAAACGCTAAGGGTCGTGCCGCCGCAAAGCGCAAATCCGGCGCGAATCTCAAACCTCCGGTCACGACGAAACCGAGCAAACTTAAACCCGGTTCAAAGAAAGCCAAGCGACGCAAATCATTCTGCGCAAGAATGGGCGGGATGAAAGGCGCTACAAGCAAAGGTGGCAAACTGACACCAAAAGGCGCATCTCTCAAAAGGTGGAATTGTTAATATGTGGACGGGTTCAATCCTAAAGGACGAAGAGATAGACGCTATTTTGCGTAAAGCAAGTGGCTCTATTTCTTCTGCTAATATAGGAGATGCACCCGCGACACAATCACAAGGCGAAGGTGAATTATCCGCACCAAGCGTCGCATCTCAACCGGATGCTCAAGAGCAAGAAGAAGAGAAGAAGAAAATACAGGAGGTTGTCGCTCAACAAAGCGTTCAGCCAACTCAACAACTCAAAAGCGCTATGCCTCACAACGGGTGGTTTCAATCAATGTTTGGTAAAGATGCTGAATCAATGGTTAAGGAATTACGAATGGCTCGTCGCGAAAGAAAGGATATGCGAGATGACATTGACCTTGCAATCAACGCAATAAGAATCGCTAAGCGAGAAGAAGTAGAATCAACATTGAAATCTCTTCCGTGGGCTGACAATCATCTCTCATCTATACGCGCTCTTGGGGTTTCCGACAGAAACCTTCACGCTTTGAGGAAACATGGTGTATCGCGCGAAGTATCATTACGAAGAGCATGCGCTATGTGGGAAAAAGCCAATGATGTAATAACAAAATTATCACAAGTCGAAGGTGACTTCAATGAAGAGCAGTTGCAAATATGGCTCGATTCAAGACAGATGAGAAAGGATGCTAAATCTCAATGGAAAAAGGCGCTACATCCAATTGACGCAATTAAGAAGCAAGAGGCTATATGGCTAACACAATCGGCAAACTTGCTAACAGATAGAGGTCCGCTATCTTCAAATGAGATTTACAATTCAATAGGTTCACCAAAGCATCTAACGATAAGGAAAATGGCATCCATGCTGAAAACGCATGGAATAGAGTTTGATATTGAGAAGATTGGAACAAACTACGGAATAGTTCGTAATGATATGGTTATCGTCAAAGATATTTGGGCTTACGCCGCAGGTTTCCTCGACGCTGACGGGTATATCACAATCACTAAGCGCGGAGAACCAAGAGCAGGATTTGTAGCGACAGGAGGTAGAGGTAAATTGCATTGTGAACAATTGCATAAATCTCTTGGGTGTGGAGTTCTTCAAACTGATTTGAAAATACACAAGAATAGCAAGCGCACACAGCACAGGCTTCAATTCTACGGTGCTGATGATTTACGCAAATTACTCAAAGGTATTTCACCACATCTTCAAATGAAGAAAGGTCAAGCCAAAGCGGTCTTAGAACTGCTTGATATGCGCGGACGAAAAAGCGACATAGTGAAGTCAAGAAGAGATGAATTATACCGTGTTGTTAAGTGGGAAAATTGGAAGGATGTTCCCGAAGAGCGCGACAAACTACTCCGAGAGTGGAAAGTTGAAGAGCATGAAGTCCTTGCATGGGGACAACGGGACAATGAAGTTATCCGCCTTGTGGACGACATTCACCGTATAGAGAGGCTGATTTAATGGTTGAAGAGAAAAAAGGCGTTGTTGGCCGATTCCTATCATCGCTGTCTAAACCATTCCGACGACGAACAACTCCCGAACCTATTATGCCGCTATGGAAAAGCGGTATTCAAGAACCTGTTCTTGTTCAAGGTGTAAGTATTCCTGCTCTATACGCAACAGTCCAAGAATCCGTTGTTTTGAGAACTACGATTAACACACTTTGTCAAGAAGTATTTAGACGCGGGCATTATTGGGAGAAGAAGTTTCACAAGAAATGCACAAACTGTGGAGAAGAATACCAACACGATACAATAACCGAATGTCGTTTATGCGGGAATACGGAGTTTGCTTCTCCCGATGTTGACGAAATACTCTACCCGCGTTGGTTCTTAGACCAAAGAAACAGTATGGACCAATCATTCATGGATGTTATGCGTGAAATTGAATGGGATTTAGATATTGTTGATGATTGTTTCCTTATCCTCATCAAAGAGTATTTCATCGACCCCGATAATGGAGAAATATCGTTTATGCGAATTAAAGAAATCATGAGAGGCGACCCCACATTCATGAGAATAGTTGCTGATAAGCGCGGAGCAAGAGGTGGCAGGTATCTCATATGTCCTGTTCATCGCGATAAAACATATCCGCATAATGGCGACCATCACAATTGCGATGTAGAAGGATGCGGATTACCTCTTCAAGATGTTCATTTCATCAATACAGCAGGTAGCGGTAAAACACAATACTACATCGACGGAGAAATAATTCACACAAGCAAATACAATCCATCTAAACTGTATGGTCGTAGCCCTGTCGCTACTATGTGGAGACAAGCGCAAACTCTCACCGCTATGGATAATTACATTTATCTTGCATATCAAAAGCGAAGAATCCCTCGCGGTATTCTTGCAATCACCACCGATAACATTCAATCTACTGCTTCTTTTTGGAAGGGGGCAGAAGAGAAGATGGAACGCGACCCGCATTACATACCTAAAGTTGGTATTGAATCAGCGTCCGGTCGCGGTAAAGTTGAGTTCGTTCGCTTCATGGATAGTCTTGATGAGATGCAGTATTCTCAAATCCGCGATGAAGTAAGAATGCGTATAGCCGCTTTCTATGGTGTTTCAAGTATTTTTATGATGGACGCGGGTAAATCCGGCGGACTAAACAATGAAGGAATGCAAATCCTTGTCACAAATCGCGCTGTTGAATACGGACAAAAAATATATGCTAAAAATATATTCCCGCGTTTGCTAAACGAGATGGGTGTTGAAGATTGGGAATTAACTCTTTACCCTAACGAAGAAGAAGATGATGTGACAAGACTACGACGCGATGAGCAAGAAGTTAACATCGCACAGCGTATGCAACAACTTGGATTTGAAGCAGAACTCACAGAAGGTGCAGGTAGCGATATTCGTTTCACTTACAAGAAACCCGAACCTCAACCACAACAAGACCCTAACGCCGCAGGTGGCGGCGGCGCACCACCAATGCCACCTACCGGCAACCCACCACCGGGCGGTATGCCACCTCCAATGCCGGGAGGCGGTATGCCAATGCCACCTCCACAACAAGGCTCACCTCCAATGGGCGGTGCGATGATGCCTCAAGGTGGCGGGGGGCTACCACCACAAGGCGGAGCGCCACCCGGAGGTCAAATTATGATGATGGAAAAAGGCGGTGTAGCGGGACTTGGTGAAGGCACAGGGCAACGCGACAACGGACCTGCACCTATTTCATCCGAAACACATTTGAGTGGCGCGCCATCATCTAAGAAGAATCAAAGAGGTTCGGAAAAGACTGTCACCGAGCAAGCACTTGACGCAGTAGAAGCCGCAAAAGACCCTACGAGTAAGAATCAAGAAAGTGGGTTTTGATAAGCGATACATTGAAAGGTCGCGCGGTAATGGCCTTAGTTATGAGCGACTCTCTTAACAAGATGGACCCGATGGTGCGCAAATTAGAAACGGCTATGGCCGAGTTCAAAGTTGCGCTATCAAACAATGACCTTGTATCAGCAGAACAGTTTTTGCGAAGTATTCAAACAACAAGCGATTACCTCGCTGATGATGTGACCGCTATTTACAAATCACAAAACGAAGTTAAGATTACAGGAATCAATGACCGATACGCGGGCGGTGTTCCTGTAATGCAGTTCAACAGTATCGAAAATGTCATTGCTAAAGGAGAATCGCGACCTTTGGGCTATGTTGGCCCGGATAGAATTGGTGGCGTTTTCAAGAAGCAAGGGCAGGTGTGAAACTTGCCCGATGAAGCAGACGCTATGCTTTTGATGAAAGCCCTTATTGGTAAAATGGAGGCTATGGATGCCGAGTTAGGTATGTTGCGAAAGCAAGTATCTAACCCTCAAGCAATGTTGCGAAAGTCGGGTTTTGTTAAAGCCGTCACTCCTGCAAGTGAAGATGTTTGGGGCGACCCTCTTCGTGGAGAGCGCGACAATGTTATCTCTAAAGCCGCAGAAGAAATTAGTGAATCTATGAACGGTATCGCTATGCCGTCTTCAAATGAAGAATGGCATGAAATGTCATGGGATGATATTCACGCAATGGCTAACACAGCCGCACAAGCAGAAGGTAGGAGAGTGGACCAATGAAGCCAATGAAAGTTGAAGCAGGTGAAAAAGCACCGGATTTAGAAGCGCTACTCAAAGAAGCAAAAGTTGTTGCAGACAAGTTTGATACGAAAGTAGGCAACTTGTTCCAAAATGTCACAGGTGTCGAGGCTGTTAAAACAGGCTATTTCGATACTAACCAACGCCACATTGTAGTAGACGATGTTAAGCGAACAGAACCAAAGAAAGAAGAAGTCAACTTGGATGCTATGCAACATTCATCTCACGACGATGCATTGTCTGCACATGAAAACACAGCAGGGGATAAATCGGATAAGAATCCTCCGGGTGCATACACAATGACCGATTACTATTGAGGTGGTGATTGTGTGTCAAAAGACAGTCCTACACAATATCATACGCGCACGATAGACCTTTTTCTCAAATCATATTTTGAAGGTTATTCTGCGCTCAATGAAGCCGCAGATGTGATGTTTAGCGCAAACAATTTAGAGAATCATGGACTTTTTGTTCCGTCTTTTATTCACGATATTGAAAATTACTTAGCGAAAGCCAAAATCGCGACAGTCACAAGTGGTGATTTACCCCGTAGAGAGCAAGCCAACATTATCAACACGCGTAGTCAAGATGTCACAAGAGGTCAAAAGCATCCTAAAGAAGCGATACTAATGTTTGACTTTGATGATTGGCACGATTGTTCACCTAATGGTAAAAACCCTAACCCCGAACGCAGAAGAGAACTCGCACAGCGTTTTTTGAGTTGGGATATACCAACAAAACCGCGTGAAGGTAGCGCACCCGACGCAGAAGAACACCCTTTCCGTCACTTAAATCTCACTCACTCTCAATCATCATTCGCTTCATCCAACTCTTCTTCTCCGATGATGGTTCAAATGATTCAATCCATCTTTAACGGTAAAATGGATGGTGAACCTACGCGCAAACTGATGGATAGCGCTATGGCTGATATGGGTATCAAGCCAAGATTGGCTCAATCTCAAAACATGGGTAAATGGTCTAATTCCGCTAACGAAGCAGGATATAACAAACAATATGTAGACAACTTTCGCAAGTATAGGGATAAGTTCAATGATAAGTTCACATCATTAACCATCAATGAAGATAGACTGAAAGCCGTCATCAAAAACAGAAAGGAAAATGGCACATACAAAAGTGATGAGAATGCACGAAACTTGTTGGTGAACTCACAATTAAAAAATCACTTCTTTCAACACAAGATATGGGAGTTGCGCGGAGTTCCCGATGATTACATTTGGGATAACCTGTATGGTGAAGGCGGAAGGATAGAGCAAGAGAATACGAAGCGATTGAAGGCGAAGAGTGAGTCAAGAGATAGCGCTAAATACCGTTCGGGATTTTGGATGATGTATTTTGGCATACCTCTTATTGATTACGAAGACAAGATAAAGTTCTCGGAATGGTTCTTAGATGGCGCAGGTCATATAGATGATGTTAACTACGAAATGACTAATCCTCGCTTTGATGATAAAGAAATCAACAGGATATTAGGGCATAATGCAAGAGGGTTTCTCACAAGACATACTTCTGTTTTTGCTAACGCGCTACATGGTGTCTATTCGGGCAATGTCGGCACATCCGGTTTCAACTCATTACCCGGAGGAACAGTTGGTCAAACGCGCGGTCAGCAAGATATGATGCGCAATAAAGACTTCAAACAGAAATTACTAAAAATAGGGGTGGGAAATGAAAACCTCCAAGACGAGGATGTAATAGCGCTTATTGATGAAGCAGGTATCACGCGAGAGATGCAAAACGATGTTCTCGCAAGTTTGCCTTCTTCTACCAACGAAGATGCTACGCTACTTGACGATATAGGTGAAGGTGAAGATACCCCGAATTATCATACTGCGTTAGATGAAAAAGATTTGAGACAAGTTATGAATCAATTTGCACAAATCTATGGCGAGAAAGGCTCAACAGCGGATAATAAGGAGTTCTTGAATAACTCTAAACACATTTACAAGTTGAAAGACCATTTCTTCGACCCCTTGAAAGGTGTGCCGGAGTTGGATAAAACACTTCTGTATTACATGAGTCACGCTATCGGTAATCTGCAAGGCGCGTATGGTGAAGAGTGGTCACACTTTGACGATGCTGTGAATGAAGCATTCCCTTCTGTCTTTGTCACTCAAGAAGAACCAATGATTGATGATGAAATGCGCGAAAGAGTTCTACCTTCTGTGAAAAATACTGTTGATAGTTTAGGTTCTTCTTACATGAAACCTACTTTGTTTCAAGATGTGTTTCAATCTAAACCCGATGACCCCGCGCACACGAACATCAAACAGGATTTGATTGCGGCTATGAGGCGCGCAGAAATGAGTGAGGCTGAACAGGATGAATTGTTAGCACAATACGAAGAAGGTAAGTCTGTCCGAGTTCCATTCCCGCAAGGAGTGGGTAGAAATCCAACCGCTACACAAGCAGAAGATGTTGACGAAGAAGAATACATGGAGGATAAATTACCGGAAATGGGTCTTGTTGAATATGTTGGTGGTTATCAACAAACATCATCCCCTGTCACAGCCGGACATGCCGGACTCATTACACCGCTACTATCGCATGATGAGAATCAAAGGAACCCCAACCACTTTTCAGCAGATTACAATCACCATTGGGTGAGAGATTTAGAGAATGAAAACCGACCAAGTGACAGCATCTTAGCAATGAGACATGCGCGACTTATATCGAATACATTAGGTGGGGTTTCTAAGAGTCGTGCAAAAAAAGACGCAGACGGCGCAACGCTAAGACGGGTTGGAGATTCAACATTTGGTCGCGATGTAAGAGGTATTGAAAGACACAGCCCAAGTAAAGGTGTAATGGGAAAAAAGAAACAAAGCGTTCATTCATCCGAAGTAAGCAAAGATGATGCATACAACCGTATGCTCATGATGCACACTTTACTCTTTCAAGCACATCACGGTATTGACAATTATAGCGAAGAGGACCATTCAACTCATCATGAAAAACAAACCATGCCACATACAGTCTACAAAACCAAACATCGCGACCCGTTAGGTAGAGGTGAAGACGCAGGTGAAATATATCAAAATGAATTACTTAGCGCTACCAAAGACGATAACCCATTCAATGCAAAAATAGCGGTTTATGACAAAGACGAATATGAGGCGGCAATGAAACGCTTTCATGAAGACGGAGGTGTTCTTCGATTGCCGGACACTCTAAAAGATAACATCGACAGTAGAAGAGAGTTAGAACAAGAGTTGATGGCTACAAATAGCGACGGTGGTAGTTTTCATCAATCTTCAAACGGTTCAAATGTTTCGGAATTAGGTTTCGCTGAAAGGAACAGATTGCGTAATGATGTGATGGAGAAGCCTAACTTTACAGGGTATTACGGTGAAGGAAAGCAATATATTGTCGCGCCTAACCCTTTATCACATTATCAAGATGCGCTATCGGATTTAAGAAGATACGCAAGAATAGAACACAAACATGGACGCACAGAAAGCGCAGTTAATTTTGAAAAATTAGCAACTGAACAGGCACGACATGTTGTGGACGAAGTAGGTGAAATGCCCGAAATCACAGAAGACGAATTACGCAAAAACTACTTGGACGATGCGCAAGAGATGCATGCTCAAGCAGTAGCGGCAAGTCAAATAATGAAGCCTTTGTTGAAATGGGCTAACCCCGATATGTTTCAAACTCACACACCTAAACTTGCAAATCAAGCATGGGCTGATACCAAGATGCTCGCGCATCTATGCGAAACATGGATGAGAACATTAAACCCCGAAGAGAGAAAGAATTGGATAAAGAATGCAAGGGTTCAGTCTTCGCGCGATGGCGGGCAAAGTGAATCGGTTATGAATATCCTAAAGTCTCATTTTGAGAATCAAGGTATGAAACCTGCCGCTATTGAGTCGCGTATCAACAGAATCACAAAGGATGTGACTATGCCGCTACAAAGGCAGACATGGCAAGGTGGCGACATTCGACGCAACATAGAGATGGATGATGATGATAAATCAGTCATGAGTATGATGCAAAGATATGTCAATGGTGAATTGGACTCAAGCCATTACCCACCTCATGAGAAAAATGAATTAGTGAAGAAAATCTTTGATGAAGTAAGTCGCGTATTACCTAAGAACGCTACACCTCAAGACTTTGCAGATGTTCTACATGCTCGATATATACCTCATCGCGCTAAAGGTCGCGAGAAAGACGAAGAGGGTAAAATGATTGATACGGGCGGTCAAAACTTAATGCAAGAATTACCTATTGGTTCAGTTAAGGAGTTTGGTTTAGGTGACGGTCAAAGGGCTTACAATTACAAATCGGCTAAAGGAGGACACCATCATGAAGCCGAACTCGATGAATATACACCTTTGATGAGTGGCGGTGAAGGAATTAAAATCGCAGGGCGACCTAAAGTTGCAGGGAATGTTAATTATTCTATGTATTCGGAAATACACGCGCTAAACAAAGTGTATCGCGCCCTGCTTAAGCAATCCAAAGGTAGCGCTAACGCTATCGAAGCAGTTCCGCATAAGACAGCACCTTTGAAGAAAGACACAGGCGATAAGGGATTTGAAAATCTAACAGAAAGATTCGGTAATTTCATTGAGCGTTTGAAAGGTGATGTAAAAGGTGTCACTAACGAAGCAGGTAAAATCAACACACAGTTTGAGCCTGTTGGAACAGGCGGTGTTGGTGTTAATGAAATACAATTACCTGCTGTTCATACTTGCCCTAAAGCAAACAGAACTTTTGGTCATGTTATTCGACCTTCAAGGAGAATCGCTACACACGGATTGAGAGAGAACAGACTCATAGTTCATGACGATAATGGTGATTATCATCAAGGTGAATCAAATATGAGGATGAGAATGGACCCTTACGCGCTTCGTGAGTTTCACCCGGAATTGCCACAATACGATATATCAGCAGATGGGAATACGCTATATCCACCTGTCGCTATGCAACCATCCGGTATTCCCGGTGAAAGTGTTAATAGCAACTTTCCTGTGTTCAACGATATGGGGTCGGGTCAAATGTTAAACAGGTCCGACATTGAACTTCTTGACTCATTAACCGACGATACGCTCATTTACAAGAAGGACGGTCGCCCTGTTCCTGTAAAATCAATGCACAGAATCTTTGATTACAGCGACTTGAAACATCTACGCGGGTTTAGCGGTGATTGGGTAGCGTCGCATATTCCTAAAGGTGAACCAATTATACTCCAAAAGAAAGGTAAGCGTGTGAAAGCGTATAATGCGGATATGAAGTTGGTTGAATTAACCGAAGATATAGATGATGAGATGAGCAAAGTCAACGAAAAAGACTTTGTTGTTCATGCAGTAATTGATGGAGATATGCTTTACTTCATTGACTTACTTGAGGCGGCAGATGAGAAAACTCACAACATGCCCGCTAAAGACCGAGTTAGGCATTTACGCGCACACTTTGAATCATCCGAACATATCAAAATGCCCGAACCGTATAACACAAAGCGCGCGGATGACGAAGGGTTAGAAGAAGCAATTCATCTATTACGCGAAGAATCTTCTTGTGATATACTGCTACGCGATGCATCGGCTACATACATGAGAGGGGAGATACGACACCCTAAGTGGATTCTTTTGAGTAAAGAAAAGAAGATTGATGTGATTATTCTTGACCGTAAAGGAATGAATTATCGTATCGGTGTTGGTCCAATTATGCATCCCGAACATTACGGTTCGCGTTCAGTAGAGTTGAATGGTCAACACTACATGGATGTTGGTAGCGCTAAAGGCCCAAGAGGGTATGACAAAGGCGAATACATCTCCGTATTTTGCACAGGTGCTACAAAAGCGGGTGATGAGAACCCTACATACAAATTGCGCTCGGCAAGAGTTGACCGAGATGCACATCCTCAAGCCGCAGATAGTGTTGAATCGCTAAGTTTGATGTGTAGCGATTCAAAAATACCCCACAAAGTTAGATTGAATAAAGGCGCTATACACATTCTGTTTCCATCACTTGATGATGAAGTCATTTACAAAGTCGATAGAGAAGAAGGTGGGTGGATGCTTGAACCTCAAAGGACTCTATGGGGTCATGGAGAAGATTACTTCATCAAACTATCCGAAGATATGCGCCCTCATTGGTCGCCAATAGCGACTATACTTCTCAAGAAAGACCAAGAAAAAGCCGTGAATACTCCGAAGCGCTACAAGAGTAAAAAGGTAGACCCCGAAGCACCCGCAGGTCACACAAAGGAACGGAAAAAAATACTTCCAAAAGAAGAAGAGATTATCAAACAAGGTCTTGAACTCCTTGAGCGCGGTCTTGAGCGATTGAAGAAAGAGAAAATCACATACACAGGTGTAGAAGGTCTTGGGGTTGATTACGCAGATGCAGATGTTGAGTCCCCGCGAGGACCAACTACCAACATGAACGATGATACGCTACCGGACTTTGACCCTGCATCGCGCGATTACAAAGAGAAGCCCGCTAAAACTGACAAAAAAGAAAAGGTTATTCGCACTACTGCGGGCGAAGAAGCCATTACAGATAACAAAGGAAACATCACCATAAGCAAACCGCGCGTTTGATATACTTGTAGCGCTTGAACGAGTCGATGGCAATTCTCGCACCTTCACCCACTTCACCCCTTGTTCTCAAGGGATTCGGTGATGATTTGGTTGTAGCGGGCTATGCTTCTGTCGAGATGGTTGACAAGCAAGGCGACCTTATTACTCGTAGCGCTTTGAAAGACGCATTTGGCGGATTCATGAAAGCAGAAGCATTCCGCAATGTGCAACTTGCACACTCTAACATTCAAGTAGGAACGGTTATTCCTTCTTACACAGATAGCAACGGTCGTGTTTGGAAATCCGAAGTGGATGACACAGGTATGTTTGTTGTTATTCAACTGCGCGGGGATATTGAAAAAGCCCGCGAAGTTGCATCCGAAATCCGTAAGGGCAACCTACGGTCGTTCTCAATAGGCGGTCAAGCCTTTGAGCGCGTCAACAAAAGCGACGCTACTCGCGGTGACTACCGTGAAATCCGTCGTATGGAACTCCATGAGGTGACGATTTGTGAGAAGGGTATTAACCCCGAAGCGCAATTTCGTATTCTAAAGGAGGACACAGGTGATACTATGACCGACCCAATGAGTGAACTACAAAATGTATTAGAACGACTATCCAAGAAATTGGATGAAGAAGAAGATGATAAAAAGAAGAAAGACGAGGATAAAGAGGGCCAATCAAAAATGCCCGAATCACTCGACCCCGATGGTGACGGTAGCCCCGGCCCATTCGGTGACAAACCAAAGTCCAACAAACCTAAACTTGACCTCGGAGGCGACGAAGAGGAAGAGGAAGAAGATGACGAAACGGACGATATGATGTATGGAGATGACATGAATATGACTAACAAAGCAGACGATATGATAACAATGGACTATCTTAATTGGCTTGAGCAAACAGCAAAGTCCGGCGGACATGATATTGCAGATGCTCGCGCTCATTTCGATAGCGTGAACAAAGGATATGGACCCGGACAATCCGGCTACGACCATAGAGGACAAGGTTCTCTTGAAGGAGCAGGTGAAGGCGAGTCCTCAAAGCGACCTAAGCAGAATTGGGGTAGCGCTCCAAGCGGAAACAAGAATGTCATTAAGGGTGAAGATTTTATTATGCCCGAAAATGTTTCTCAATCCGATATTGAAGCGGCTTACGAAGTCTACAAGGCCGCATCCGTTGAACAACAATTCAAAGGCTCTCTCGGAGATTACTTCGCAGACCGCCTATCCAAAGAACAGCGAATTGCAAAGAATGAGAAAGCGCGAGCAAAGTTTGACTCCCGCAAACCTCTTCTTGAATTGCAAAAGGCTGTTGTTGCACTTGATGAGCGCATCAACCGCGTTTCATCCGGTAGCGGAGAAACACTCACTAAGAGTGCTTCGACTACATCAATTACAATTCCCGATACTACGGAAATGGCTAATATGTCGTGGGACGATGTTCACCGCATGGCCGACAAAGCATTGAGGGGAGAGTGAAATATATGGCACGAAATTATGTAAGAACAGTTCAAGATATGGAAAGATACTACTACGGTGGTGCGGCTCAAACAGGCTACACCTACGGCGCAGGGGACATTCTCAAAGCAGATAGCCCAATGATGTCAACCACAGCCGGAACTTACCAAGCGGTCTACGGTCGTAAGGTTTGGTCACAATTGAACCAAGAGTTCAACGCCTTCTCTATTCTACCTAAGAAGCCGTGGGAGCGAAGTGGATGGCGTATTCTAACCGAGCGCGCTGAAAGCGGAGTCACAGGCGGTATTGCAGAAAACGGAACGCTACCGGACACCAAGAGGCCGGAGTTCCTTCATGTTGCCGCAAAACCAAAGACCATCGCGCACACTTTTGACTTGTCCGAAGTGAGCATGTTCTTGTCCGACAAGGATGACGGTCTTGGAGATGTTCGCCAAGTTCTCAAAGAAGAAATGGGTAAGCATCACGCTGAAATGGTTAACAAGATGCTTCTTGTTGATGTTGACACTCCTGCCGGAAACAACTTTGAATCCCTTGACCGTCTTACATCCGACCCGGATAAGATGACCACAGGAACAGGCCATGTAAGCGCTACTACTGACCACGATATGTATTCTATTACTCGCGACGGTAGCAAAGATTTCCATAGCGCAGAAGTAGATATTGCGGCGGCTAACCGAAACCTATCGCTAAACCAACTTGATGGATTATTCCAACAGATTTGGACTCGCGGTGGTAATCCAAAGGTTATGCTAACAGGATATGATACGCTTATGCGCGCTCAACAACTGTTGCAATCTCAACAGCGATTCATGGACTCCAAGAGAATCACTCCTACATACTCCGGTGTGAAGGGTGTTCCGGGTATTGAAGCAGGATTTATTGTTGCTACATACAATGGAGTTCCTATTATCCCAACAAAGGATATGCCGGATGAAGGTGCAAACACACTATCTCGTATCTATTACCTTGATACTGATTACTTGTGGTTCCAAACTGCAATTCCGACACAATACTTTGAATCCGGTATCGAAACCGGCGACCCATTCGCGATTAACAGGCTCGGCCAAGAAGGGCTTTACCGAACTATGGGTGAACTATGGGGTAGTTTCTTTGGTGCAAGCGGTTCAATTCGCGACCTACAATGAAGGAGATGATGAAAGATGGTAGCAACAACAACAACAACAGAAAATGGACTTAGCATTAAAGTAGCCGACAGCGATTTTACGCTCGTTGACATTCTTGCTGATATTGACTTGAGACAAGGAACACCTGTCGATGAAACAACATGGCTCGGTGCGTCTTATCCGGGTGATGGAGCGTTGACTGATTCATTCGGTCCTCAACAAACAGACCGAGCAAACAACGGAGGACCACGATTGGTCACTTTTACAGTAAATGTCGTTCAAGCGGCAACTGTTGAACCTCTATTGTTTTCAGCAGGTGCTTCAAAGATTCTCGGAATTATCGGGTATGCTTCGGCAACAGCCGCGAAAGACATTACAATCACAATGACTAACACAGGTAAAGTGGGTGCAGACGATACAGTAGCGCCTCTCGCAACAGGTGGAGCATTGCCTTGTCTTATCTTGGATTCCGAAGCAGGTAATCAAGTAGTGCAAGTGACTGTTCTATTGCTCGGTGCATGAGGTGATTCCACTTGCCTACGGTGATTTACAAAGGTCCGCACAAAGCGGGTCGCAATATGGGTCGCTTAGGGTTTTGGACTTGGGGTAAAGCAGAAAGCAAAACGCAAGAATGGGTTGACCATTATGCGAAAATGCTTGTTGGTGACTTCTTAGTGGACGGTGTGCTTTTCGCGCTACCTGTTGCTAAAGAAGATGAAGGTAATGACGGTATTCCCGACATGAAGTGGACTAAGGGCGACATTATGACTTGGATGGACGATAACGGCGTAGAATACGGCGCATTGAACACCAAAGCAAAGTTGCTCGCTAAAGTCGAAGCACACCTTAACCCACCCGAAGATACCGAAGACTCTATGAGCGAAGGCGATATGGATAACACAACAGGAGATGAAGAATAATGGCATTTACAAGCGATAACAGACCACACACATTAGGAGACTTATTGGTAATTACCGGAACAGTCGCGAATGGTGACACAAGCACAGACCTTAGCGCATTTATGAGTGAGATTTTATTCGCTCAAGTATGCGCTATCAAGGCAACCGCAGGTGCAAACGCGACAACCGCTATCAATGGGACCACAGTAGTTCACGCCGACCCCGGTGTAGCCGCAGGTGGAAAACTGTTTGCAATTGGTAAGAGATAAGGTGATTCACCTTGCCTTCTGTCACAGTTCATGAGTTCACGCCTAACGAGGCTTGTGAAACGGTTAACACCGTTGCCGGTGGTATTGCTAAAGTGTTAAACGACAGCGCCGCAGGTATTCACGCAATTACTGCATACCAATGTCAAGGAAACATCTATGTGGTAGCCGTCCGACAATGACGGTGATAGCATGACGGGATTGACACCACAAGACATTCACAGAATGGCTAAGCAAGGTTGGTCACAAGACGAAGGCGACCGTGTTGACCCTAATCAACGAGATAAACTCAAAGGCGTTATCAAAAAGCAGAACATTCGTTCGCGCAACATCCGTGATGTGTTAAACATCGGTAGCGGAACTCGTTGTCGTCATTGCGGTATGCTTCATTTTTGTTATCTTGAGCGCTGTGGTTCGTGTCAAAAACCAATGGAATACAATCTTGGTAAGGTTGAGAAGGTGATTTGATGAATTGGATTTTAATTCTTAAAAATGACCCTGCTGAAATTGGCAGAATGCTTGCAGAAGAACAGCGAAAAAGAGAAGAACAACAAGCGAAAGATTCACAACGGGTTCAAGAAGAATACAACCCTTACTTTGAAGAGATTAGAAGACAAATAGAAGAGAAGAGGGCAGAAGCAGAAAGGTTAGAAGCGCAACTGCAAGCAGAAAGGGCGAAGATGCAGGGGCGATAATAATGCCAACCGTATTTCAAACAGGAGAGCGAGCATCAAGACCACTTGACCCTACGCGCTTATACTATACATCAGCACAGAAGGTAGCGGACATTTTACAGATACCTCTACCCGACCCTGTTTATCTCGTAAGTGATTCTAACACAGGCGCTACAACTGCTACTATCACAGCAAGCGATTACAGACACACCGGCTTTGAAGTCGGAGATAAAATTGAAATCGCAAGTAATAGTGAAATGGGAGAAGAAGTCACTATAACCGACATTGACCGTGATGGTAGTAATGTCGTCATAACATGGGTTGGTGGAACAACGGGCGATTACGACATAGCAGACGAAGCGTATATTCAACCGCTACAATCATTCACAAATGGTAGGCGTAAAGGCATTACAAAGAAACAAGTTGAAACATTGATTCAGCGAACTCAAGACAAAATAGACAACCTCACAAACAATTCATGGCGACCTATGCTACAAACAGCAGAATATGTCAATTTCGATACTTACAAGCCTTACCGACGACGATATTATACGGATTATGTCGGTTCTGTCCCTCTTTACTTTCGCAATGTTCAGCAAATCATGAGGCTTGAAGTATGGCAAGGGCATGAGTATCGCGAAATTGCTTGTGCAGAAGTGCGTTTGAAAGTTCTTGATTTCACTAAACTTACAGCAGATACCGACAAAGTGTATCTTTGCCCCGGTGGTGGCGGTATCGCTACTCTCACAGCGGGGACTACCAAATCAAAGTTCAATGCTCAATTTGATAATGTCACAACCGCGCAACAATTATCCGACCTCATCAACAAAGATTTGAGGCGTGGTAAAGAAGCAACTTCATTCTCTCCTTCATTTAGTCTTGAAGACGCAGAAGCAGACGATGGTTCAGTTGTTGCCAATGTGCATCATGAGTTTATGTCATCCGCAAACGCAGACTACGGTGGAGGACAAATCAAAATCACAAGTATGCGTCGTGGTGATGCAGGAGAAACCGCTACTATCGCTATAACAGACGAGGACGGTATCAGTATCACAGGTGCTAATTCCTTTGTAGGAACTGTGGTATCTTCAACCGCAACCGAAATAACTCTTACTGACGCGTCACCTTTTGTTGATTTCGGTCTTATTAAAATTGGTTCGGCCATTGGATATTACACAAGTAAAACAGGTAATGTGCTAAACGGTGTTGCCGACCTAACAGGAGATATAAGCGCGGCGGCAACAGGTGGTGCTTCTGTAAATCAAACTCGATTCAGCATTGATTATGTTGGAGGTTCAACAGGTGACGAAGCGCGTTTGCGAGATTGGTGGGCTGATTATGATTTAGGTATTATCTACTTCAATAACACTTATCCTTACTTCTCATGGAACGCTGTCAAAGTTTCTTATGTCTACGGAGAGCGCTATGTGGAGAAAGCCATTGAAGATATTTGCACTAAACTTGTAGCGATGGATTTGATTCTATCCGACGACCGTAGCGTTCTACTGCCCGAAGGAACACAAAATGTTGATTTAGGTTCAAAATACCAACTCCTAAAGGCTCAAGTAGCGGAAACCTTACCGCGATATGTTGAGGTGATGACGCTTGAGTGAGTTGTATGATAAAGATGCTATGCTCAAGCAGTTAGCAGTTCCGCTACGAGAAGTAAGAAAAATGTCAATATACGGCAACGAAGGTCGTATTTTTCTCATAGCGACGGCAGATGCTATGGGATATGAGGTTGATAGAGAAGGCAATATACTGCTTAAAAATGGGTCTAAAATGGATTCAAAACATCCCGATTACAATTCAATCATAGAGGCCGCTATGAAGCAAGCGGCCAATGAAAGTCCTATCGGGAGGGATATTTGATGGGTCTTGAATCAATAGAACTTATCAAAAAATTATTCGATGATGGTTGGAATCGCGGTAATACATCGCAAAGGAAACCAACCATCCAAGACATAACTACCGTTGAACCGGGTGGTAAGCGTCTTGATTTATCCCGTTCGGACGCTATCGTTCTATACGAAACAGCGCATAATGAAGAGCAACCCGAAGTGTTTTATGACTTCGTTCACACGCGTATAAATGTGACAGTTGATGCTCGGACTATGGAGGGGCGCGCACAGTTGTCAAAAATAGAAGATGAGATTCGGCGTATCGTTCACACGAACAGAAAGGGTGATGGGGCTAATTTTGACCGATTACTCTATAAAACACGAACTGACCTTTCGGACCGAACGAAGCGGTTGCATCGCATGACATTTCAAGTTGAGATAGTAATTTTCAGCGAACTAATAGCATAAGAATAATGAGGGAAACAAGATGGTATCGACAGTCTACAAAGGAGATTTAGCAGAAATAACATTCGGACATGAATGCGGAGTAGCGCTTAAACACGGCGCATTTGGTGGTGGTGTCGTAGCGACACTAACTACTGCTCCTACAACTGCGGGTTCGGGGTATTCTGTTGCTACGGTCGCTACGACCGGCGGTAGCGGTGATGGTGACGCGACAGTTGCTATTGCCTCAATTGCAAACGGCGTAGTGACAAGTTCGGGAGTTGATGACGCAGGTTCGGGTTATGCAGGAACTAATACAGTCACCCAATCCGCGTCAACAGGTAGCGGAACAGGGTTAGCAATTACTATCAATACTGTTTCCGGCACAGGTGGTGTTCTAACATATACTGTCACCGCAGGTGGCGCTACACACGCTGTAAGCGATGTAGTCACTATGGGGACAGGTGGTGCAGGAAGTGGTTTCAAAGTTGTAGTCACGGCTGTTGCTAATGGTGTCATTACTGCTCTTACAGCGGGCGCTCCTGCCGGTGGTAAAGGGTATGTTATCGGAGATGTTTTGACTCTTGGAACAGGAACAGGCGGAACAGCAACCGTAGCAACTCTTACAGCAGGTGGTTTGGTGATGACAAAATCAACCAACAGCGACAACGCTGATTGCACAGATATTACATTTACACAAGCAACAAGCGGAATGTTCGACGCAAATGGTAATCTCAAATATCCTGCGGGAATGCTTGTTGGTTCTCAACTTCGCGTAAGAGGTTCAACCGCAAATTATGACGCTGACGATTACGCTACAACAGGTAATACATACACCATTGTAGCCAATAGCGCTAATGTTATCACAGTCACTCCAAAGATGAAAGAGAATGGTGCATCAAATAATAATGACGAAATACTCATTGACACAATCGGAACACCTACAATGGACACAGGAATGACTTACAACGCAAGCGCTAAACTATCGGACGAGTCTGTTCTCACAGACCAATTCGTAGGTCTTGCCGCTACGGTATCACTACCGGAAACCAAAGTCGAAATCCGTCGAAGCCATGTTATTGGTCTTGGTCGTGATGTTGTCATCCAAGAACCTCAAAGCATGAAGAACGAAGGTGGCGCTATCGAAACCATGATGAACAGCGCTCGTTGGTTATACTATGCCCTCGGCGCGCAGGTTGTTGATGAACCATCTACTGTCAAAGCAACATGTGCCGGTGGTTATACTGAATTACCTATTGCCGCAGGTGATACTTACTTTGAATACACAGGAACTATGACTCCTTCTACCGCGCCAAGTGCAGGAGAATACTTACTCATCGTTGATGCAACAGCAGTTGAGTTCCCAACAGACCGAGCAGAAGCCGCAGGTTCTAAGAAATGGGGTAGCGCTGATGGACTCGGTGTTGATATGCAGAACGCAGAACGCAATGAAATCCGCCGTGTCATTTTGCATGATGCTGTTGGTAAGCGAATCTATGTTGATGAACCATTCACCTTCGACCACGCTGTTGCAAACATGACACAGAAGGTTTGTGCTTACGCGGATGATAACACAACCGGCTCTCCTAACTTCAACACTACTGCGGGTTCTTATGGAGAAATCCAAAATCGAATGTCGCGTTTGATATTTCAAGGACCAACCGTTCCTTCATTCACTCTTGAGTCAAGTATGCGAACGCGCAACACCGGCTCTTACAATGCAAGCGCAACAGGTAGCGTAGCCGCACCGGGTTCAGCATCCGACAACAAGCAACTAACTCGTATTTGGCGAGGATGTAAAGTAAAGGACTTTTCACTTGCCGCAGACGCGGATGCAGAAGTTAAACTATCAGTTAACTTTGATGCGCTATATTGCTACACAGATACAGGCCGTCTTGAGAACAGCAACAAAGGTGACAGATACAGCACTCATCGAATGTTTGAGAACATCGCTAACGGTAAAGCAGAACGAAAGAAGGCAGGTATCGCACCAAACACCGAGAAGCCGTTCTTCTTTTACAACGGACAGATTAGCGCTTTCGGTGTTAACCTCGCGCAAATCACAAACTTTGCACTTACAGGAAACAACAATATCGAGAACCTTTTGACTGTTCGCGGGTCTTCGTTTAGAGAATCAAGGAACTCACTTGGTCAATCACTTGAGCAAGTTCCATTTGGCGGTTCGCGCAATCCAAACCTTACTATTGAGAAACAAGTTGAATATGAAATGAAATTGTCAATCATTGTTTCCGACCCGCTACTATGGCACGAATACAGAACTAACCGTAGTCACGGTCACACAGAACCAATTACACTCACTCTTACTAAAGCAGGTGCGGGTGCTAATCGCGAAGAAGTTATCATCGTAGTTGATGATTACATCATCAGCGAAGCACCGCTACCAATCCCCGAAGATAAGGGTGTAATCAAGAGCGAGATGACAATCATGCCAAAGCATGTTCGTGTCATTTCACACGACGCATTTTTAGGACTGTGATATAATGAACACAATGAATATAGCATGGACTGTATTAAAACAGAATGTCGCTACTACCAATGTTCAATACGGTAGCCATATGCCGGAAATTAAACCTCACCCTGCGGTTGTATCAATGGCTCAAAGACAAGGTTATCAACCCGATGGCAACTTTTACTCATCCGGCAATAAAGGGGCTGAAAAGAACCCTCAACCACAACCTAATCAAGAACACCCTATGGGTGGCAACACACAAGGACCGCTACCGGGGCGTAAGATTGAACTTATGCCAAGACCAAACGCGGGAATTAACCGCGAGCCAAATATGCAAAACATGGGTATCAGCCCCAAAACAGGCCGACAGATGGAAGAAGAAGCGTATGATATGGATTACGATGACCCAAATAGGAGAAATAATTCAGCAAACAGCGAGAAGGTGACGGCGGCACACAACACCAAACAAGGACGAAGCGGGCGACGCGCTCCGGGCGGAAACTATCGCGGACCGGAAGGGCAAGAACACGCGGATAAGATATTAGGCCCTATCGGTAGCGCTAACCCAAGAAGGAATCAAATGCAAACGCAAGGCGACTTAGACCATCTTGACCGATTGCCTATGAATGAAGAAGAGGCGCGCGGTCTTGAAAACAGCAGAATGAATCAAAGGCATGTTAAACCATCTTCATCTCACAGACGAAAATTAGGAATAGAAGTTCACGATAAGGATGGCAGACGAAACCCAAATGTGCCTGTGCGAGATTTCGACAAACCACAAGAAACCCAAAATCTTGTTGCGACAGGCTATCCTATGGCAATGAACCATGCATGGTCTATTCTCAAAGGGAAAGTTTGAAACGGGTGAACGAGGGGCGGTAATCATGCGAGAGAGTATGCACTTAGGCGGAGCGCGAACCCGAAGATGGGTCGCTGTTGAAAAAAACGCATATGTCGCAGAACCTCTTGAGGAAGAAATCGTTGAAGAAGAAGTCTTCAATCCCGAAGCCGCTAAGACTGACGGCAATCCATTCCCCGAAGAACCACCTATCGAAGAAGAAGTGGTTGAAGAAACAACACCTCTTGAAGAAGAGGGTCCAACAGATTACAATTCCCTAACCGTTGAAGAATTGCGCGCTCTTTGTCGCGCTAAACAATTAGCGGTGAAAGGAAAGAAGGCGGAATTAGTTGCCCGTCTATTGGACGCGGATGCCCCCTTGCAAGAGGCTGTTGAAGTGACCGAAGATGCCCCCTCGGAAGAGGCAGTATCAAGCGATGAAACAGGAAGTGTAAGTAATGAATCCGACGAAACAGAAACAGCCGACACAGTTGGTTGAGAGCGCAGTAAGCCTATTGGTAAATACAACAGCAAAAGAACATATGATTGGCGTAGACCCCAACAATCCCGATATTGGATTGAAGGTGTGGATTCGCGAATTGTCCTTTATGCAGATGCAGAATGCCATCAAGACCTTTTTGAATATCACCGCACAAGGCGGAGTAGATATTGACCTTGCCGCTTATTGGAAACACATGTTCGCGGAGTGCGTTGAGAAAACTGAACCACGACTGACACCTACTCAAATGATGCAACTACAACCATATGTTGCTCAACAAATTACCGCGCTATTGCCGCAACCACAGGATTTGATTAACAACCCTTTGAGCGATGGGGACAACGAATAGACACAGTTTATTCGTTTATGAAGGCCCCGTCACATAAACCCGAAGAACTCGACATTGAGATTTACATGAACTCTTCTGCGTATTTTGTAGCGAAACATTACGGATTACGCTTAGGCGATGTGTGGGACATGTCGCTACATGAGTTTGAAGAATCTCTTGCATTCGCGTCTGCGGCAAAAAAAATAGAAGCAGAAGAAATGGAAAAAGCAACCAATGACTCTAAGGGTAAAATGAGCGTAGCAGGAACAGACGCGGGAACACCTATGCCATTCAGCGATTAAGGAGTGAAATAAATGACTGATGTTGCTAAACTATCCAAAGACTTCGATGATTTGAAAACAGCGCTACAAGAGTTGGGAGTTGTTGGAAACGCTTACGGTAAAACCGCAGGTATAATGGAGAAGCAACAAGGCAAACTGAAAGGTGCTTTTAACAAAAACCCTATCGTGCAGGTAGGTAAATCATTCTTAGGGTTAGGCAAGCAAATCAAAATCTTTAGTAAATTACAGTCCCAATCAACACAACTAACAGAAGAACAGAAAGCAGAAGTCGAAAAGAATGCGACAGGTTTGACCAAGTGGATGGTAGCGATAGTAGGCGCTACTGCTTATGGGAATATGATGAACAAGATGGTCGAGAATCAAGTGTCACTATGGCGAAGATTGACAATGAACATATTTGCTATTCTTTCGATATTCTTACTCGTTGGATTTGCTATCGCGGCAATATCAGTCGCGTTTCAAGGTGCTGAAACACCATTGTTAGATTACACGGAGGGCATACCTGTTCTCGATGAGGCGCTGAAAGGTCTTATCATGGCTATGACAGGCGAAGGCGAAGGTGGTTTGTATGGTGCAATTAACCTTGTAGTAGCCGCGATGGTTTTGGCGCTCCCTGTCATGTTCTTGTTTGGATTCAAAGCGGCACTGATTGCGGGTGCGCTTTTGCTCATGGTAGGCACATTTCAACTTGTTAAGAAAGGAACAGGTAGCACAACTGCCGCATTTGCGGCATCAATAGCGGTGATACTAACACTTGTTGGTGTATTTTTGTATTTGAAAGCGTCATTAGTGATTGTTGGCTCGGCGGCAACAATGGCAAAAGCGGCTTTGATGCAAACCGTTGGAGCAGTATTGTTGGGTGTTGGTCTTATTATCGGTGGTATTATTGGTCTTTGGGCGTTTGCCACAGGTAAAGTCACAGGTTGGATTGGATGGGCGATAGCGGCAATTAGCGCATTTGCTATCGGTGTTGGTGTTGCTATCCTTGTAGGGTTCACTTGGCCTATTGTGTTTATAGTCGCGGCAATTGCGCTTTTTATTGCCGTCGTCATCAAGTATTGGGATGAAATAGTTGCGTTAGGTGTGGCATTAGGAGAGATGATATGGGCCGGATTGACTTGGATTGGTGAATGGACCGGCGCTATCATAGCGGGTATTGTTTTGTTAATCTATGGTGCAATTGAAGTCGTTCTTGCCGCAATCATATTCGTAGCAGGGACAATAATTGGTATCATCACATTCCCATTCATCTTTGTTTATAATTTGTTAATGGACTTATGGAAGTCATTTCAAATTGCGCTATCGGGCGGTTGGAAAGGTATTCTTGCATGGCTTGTGTCTATACCGGGTCGTGTGGTAAGGATAGCAAAGCAAACTGCGGAAGGTATCATCAACAAAGTAATAGGGGCTTATAATTGGCTTGCTAAGAAAATGAAAATCAAGATACCTAAATGGGTTCCGAAGATTGGCGGTAAGAAGTGGGGATTGCCAACAATACCAAAAGTCAAGTTGGCAAAAGGTGGTATAGTCAACAAACCCACCAACGCGCTAATCGGTGAGGATGGACCGGAGGCTGTCATACCTTTGACCAAGAAGAATAATCCTCAAGGTATTGGATTGGGCGGTGGCGGGCCAATAACAATTAACATCAACGCAAGCGGTATAACCGACCGAACCGATAAGCGCGCTCTCGCTCGCGAAATAGGTGAAGCAATCCGTGATGAAATGAATCGTAGCGGTAGAGGTTATGGTAATAGAAGAGGTGCTTTGTGATGGCAGGAATACGCTTGATACGACAGGATGGTAAAGTCATCGAACTCGATGCTACTACCTACTCTATCAGCGTCTCTCGTTCTATTCCGGTCATACCTATCCCTGTTCTCGCAGAAAGAATGGCTATCGACATTAACGCCGTTCAGTCGGATATTTCAATTGATTGTGTATTGCGTGATGACGATTGCGCGGCAACAAAGTTTCAACAAGACGCGGCATTTTGCAGTATTGATTTTGGATTAAGTGCTGACACATCGGGCGGAGGTAATGACTTCTTCATGACAGGTGACGGTGGTGCAATATCAATTGCTAATTTGGATGATAAGACATTTGAAATTGCAACAGCATACACTAACAAAAGCAGGGTGCGCGCTCCTATCACAATCAAGTTTGATAAAGATACAGCAAGTCATACATACGCCACAGGGCAACCTTTGTTGACAGTAGGCATACAATCAGTATCAACAGGAGCAGACCTCGCTTCGCGCGTTGTCGCCGCCTTCACACAGAATGGTTCTTTCAACATCCAACTCACATCCACAGGTTCGACAAGTGACACTATGTTAAACGCGCTAACAATATCAGCAGGTGCGGGTTCTATTGCGTCAACAGGCAACTCAAAAGTGACAATAACATCAGTTGAATTAGGACCGGATGGTAATAACGCTACGCCTAATTTTTGGAGTGATAATGGAGTATTGTCAAAGCCAAAGTTTGAACTCTTTGGTGGAGGCACACTACACAACTGTAAGAGCGCGGGGGATAAACTACAAGACCTCATTGGTGTAGTAGGCAATGCTAATCTCGCCGGAGTATCGGGTGGCATCTTAGATGTAGGTCTTGACATTGACAAAGGAAACGGCCTCGGAACAGATTTTTCAATCGCTGATAGGTCGGGGGATTACATTGTTGGTATTCAAATCCCTTACAATTCTCTCGTTCAAAAGACAACAAGTGACACTTCAAACGATGGTTATGTCACGCGCAATTTACTCATTATGACGGGCGCGCGGACCATCGAAGAACAAGACAGTAGCGGAAACAAAAACCCTCACGGTGTCGATTTCATAGTCGATGATAAGTTCACAGGTATTCGCGGAACTGTTGTAGGAATGAACTTTGGATATGATGCAGGAAACAACATTTACGAGGGTAGTATCACATTCCAACCTGTTGATTTGATTGTGGGGCTATGACATGGGAGTATTCGGTGCATCGAGCAACGCGTTGTTTTTCAACGGTGTTAACGATAGCGTGATATGCCCTCAAGGTGGATTCACACAAACAGGTCACAAAGTAGGTGATAGCGCAAGAACATCATCACATGTTTTACAAGATGGAGATAATCACCGCCAAATGAAATCATCAATGCAATCTCTTGGTAAGTTCTCGATAGAGGCGTGGGTATCTCCCGATAGCGGAGGTGTGATTGCAAGCAAAGACGGAGTGTTTGAATTAAGAATGGGTAGCGTAGGTGCGCCCGCCCCTGCAATCTTCACCATACACACTCAAACAGGAGTGTCTTTTAGTGTTAAAAGCGCTAACAATTACCCAACTAATGCCGGAACATTTGTGTCAAACAATGTAGGACTCAACACAGAACAACGAGAACTCTACCATATTATAGGGGCGTTTAGCGAATCCGAATTGACGCTCTATATCAATGGTGAACTTGTCGCGTATGAGAAATTAAACACAAAGTATTCAGTTCCTATCAACACTCAAGATTTGTATCTTGGTGGTAAAGGCGGAGAATACAGGGGATATATCGAAAGCGTTCATTGGAAAAGGGGAGTGCCTTCTGTTGATTTAAGAGCCTTACCTGTGACAAAAGAAACAGGCACTATCGGCATGTGGAGATTTGAAGAACCTGTCGAAGTAGATTCCGACATATTTCATATCAAAAGTAATCTTAGCGCGAATGCCACTACTATTACTCTTGATGCAACACAAGTTCAAACTCTTTACCGTTTGATAAGCGGTAAGAGCGATACCTTTACAGGCACTTACACACCCGAATCTCTTGGTAATTATCGTGCAATGAATAGCGCGCATCCTTCCGGTAAGCAGGTAGTGAGCATACCTCATCGCGCTTGGAACATGCTCATCAACCCAACAGGGACAGACATTATGAGCAAATTACCTAACAACAAACCACCCGAAAGAGTGCGATTGGTAAGCCTTAGCGATGCAGGAACTATCGTCGTTAACAGCATTCATCTTGATTTCAACATAGACGATACATACGGCGCAAGAGGCGTTCTTCACGCGCGAACTGCATACAACTCTACAACTCAATTAGCGAATGACAGCACTATGGTTCTCATTCGTTCCGATTTATTAGTCGATAGCCAAACAGGAAAACCACACCAAATGGCGGGTATGGCAAGCCAAGCAATTGATAGAACAGGCGCGATGATTATTGACGAAAGCGGAAATGATTTTCATGGATTCCTTTATTCTCGACAGTGTTCTATTAACGAAAGCGGAAACCCATTTACAGTTTCTTCCGCTAATTGGGCTGTTGACGACAAACTACAAACAGGTCACAACGGGCGACATTTCTACAATTACGGTGAAGGCCATCCATTCTTGAGAATACTACCTCCTTCGACAGACCACACAATAACGCGCACAATCGACGGTCTTGCAGATAGCATCCGAGTCCATTACCCGGCGGCTAATTTAGGAATTAAAGACCAACTCCCTATCAACTCAAAAATAACTCTTACTCACACAGCGCTTCACGGCGCTATTCATTCTGTCATTACATCCGCAACTGTGACAAATGTAGTGCGTAATGGTATGGCTCCTTCAATTGACAGCACACAAGATGGAGTTATCGGAATAGGTGTGGATAACATCAAGCCGTTCTTGTTGAAAGGGCATGGTTTCGATGATGTGGTGACAGGTAGTAATGCTCACACTCTTCACGCTATGCCCGAAGATGTTTCGCGTGTAGCGATTATGCAAGTTTCGACAATCACATCTTGCCCTTATGTTGAGATTCATTACAAAGCCATAGATTTAACAGGTGCTAAAATGGGTATAGGAAACCCTTGCTTGTTAGTTGAGAAGACCGTTCCAAGCGCGAATACAGTATTAGACGGTCATACAATAGCGCATCATATCGCTAATGTATCAAATGCTGTTATACACGCGCCGGGAGGTGTTGTTGTATTTACAGGTGATGTTGTAGGCGATGCTTCAACTGTTATGATTCCTCATCGGTTGGTTGGTGACAACACAGGAGGGACTGAAAGAGAGTTTTCTCTAAACGAATCTCGCATCCCCGCTAATTATACTCCTGCACTTGCAACAGATTTACCAAACTCGATACCTATTGGTGTTGAGGGTTCTAACGAATCATCATTACACCCTTCGGTCTATAACAGATTGATTTTACACCCGCTTTCTAAACCAAAAGGTAATTCACCAACAGGGGGAACAACAGTATCTTACCAAGTCACAGAACAAAACGCATCGCAACAAGGTGCGGCGTTTGAAGTATTTGATATAATTGATAACTACATTGATAGCGGTTATCATTATGTCATAGTGCAACCTTCGCGCAAAAACAGAACTATGCAATTATCAAGAGTAGTAGGCACAAAAGATGATTCAGTAGACCACACTTTTGCTACAATTGAATACATTCAAGGTCAAGGCAGAATTAACTCTTTCAAAGTTGCTGATGATAAAGGCTCAAGGCAACTCATAATGAGAGCGCGCGGATTGATGGATGATGTTTCCGACCAATCGGTGACATTCACAGGGGATGGGTCGCCCGATTCGCACATCGTTAAAGAAATACAACCCGGAGCGCCTGTTGTTTCTGTCACTCTTGGAGGGGCAGGACAAGGCGCTATCAATACAAAACCGTCTTGGGACCCTTCACCTCTTTCGCGTGTAGGGTGGAATACGCGTAGAGATTGCACAGTCGAAGTCACCGCTGTCGATACAACAACAGGAACGATAACAGTTCAACCTCTCAATAATAACTCCGCCAATCTTGCTTCGTGGGGAACTTATTGTTTTCCTCCAACGGGTAGAGTTCACATGATAAACGGCGCTAATGCTGAATACAAATCAAGAACAGGAACAGCATTTACATTTGATACCGCTACGGGTTTATTCTCATCGGGTAGTTTCGTTGCTTCTAACGGTAATGAGCATGATTCATTTGCCGCTTTTGTTTCAGCAAATAATGTAGTAATAGGAACTCAACTTATTCTCGACCCTCTATTCAACACACAAAGCGTGTGTGAAGACGGAACAACCGTCAACGACAGATTGTTTCAATCGTTAGGGACAATATCTCACGACTATCAGTTAGGAACTCAATATGCATCAACGCGCGCACTTGCTGAAATACCTTTATTCCCTAATCAGTTCTTTGAGAATAGAGAACAAAACATATTCCCCGGACCGGATAACAGCATGAAGATACATCTTGATGCTACCATGACAGCACATACATGGTGTCCGAGTCCTGTTGGTCGTCGCTCAATCAACGCACCTGCTATTGATAAAACGGTATTTGGACCATACTACAAAAGATGGTATAATGATGAAACAACTCGCGCTATTGCGGGGACTATGGGTTCTTTAGATGCAAACAGAACATGGGTGTATCTCAACATCGAAGAAGGTATTGAGAGAATACCCGACTCCAATCAAAGCGCAGGAGGCAATGTTCGTAATGGTGGTAGCAATTATGAAAATTGGATAAGAAAAATTATTCTTGATAATGGTGAATGGTGCTATTATCACATGTCGAACATCGCGCCGGATGAAGATAGAACAAACAAGAGAATAAAATTGATAACAACCGAAGGAAACCATAGCGCAGACTTCTTCGTATCTATTCGTAATGGTTCTGTATTAACTGTGGGACAACAACCGTTTAAGATTTTCAAACCTCTATCTAACGACACCACACATAACACTCTAACATCAGCGCAAGAATATCGTCGTCCGTTCTATTACGACCGCGCTAATACTCAAACGCAAGGAGGTAATGTTGATTACGGATTGCGTCAATATGTTAGCGCTGTTGAGTTCAAAGCAGGACCACTTTCTAATCCTCATCTTGCACGAATCGAAAGCGGATGCGCTAAAATAACCGTTTTGGCAAAAAGCGGTAGCGGTCCTTTTGATGTCACTTTCAAAGGTGAATTACCCAAAGGTGAATTACCTGCAAATTATCACTACGCGGCTATAAATGAAATTACAGGTGACACAGCACAGATTACTTACGATTCGTCGGCTAATGTTGACCAAGTTGTAATTACAACCGCAGGAACAAATGTTGGTGATGTTTGGACTATCACATCTATCGAATCGACAGTTGTTGCACCTTACAAATTGCCGGATGGGACAGTCAATAGTAAATGGAATCATCCATACGCGCCGGGTGGATTACGCTATGGTGATACTGTTTGGATGAACATGCACTACACAAACCCCCATGCCATCGAAGGTCTATTCGCTAAATCTCGCGGTGTTCTTAACGAGTATGAAGTGTGGAGTGAGTTTAATGGCGGTAAGGGTGATTTAACAACAGAAGCGAGAACATCGCTACCTCTTGAGAACTTTTTAATTGGCAACACTTGTATGGAGACAGCAAAGAACTTTGTTCAACATGTTAACAAAACAATTTCTCTCAATTGGACTGAACTCGGACATGGCAACAATCCTCCAATTGTAGCGTATCTTGACCCTTACCTTAGCACAGAACAACATGCGCGGGTATTACTTTACGATGTAGCGCATGACCGTGAGTTTATTGCATTCCATGACCTTCATATGCAGGTGCAAACAAGTGCAAGAACTCCGTTCATAGATGGATTAGATGTAGCGGCAGGATTTGCTACTCAAGCCAAAAATAAAACTACTAATTCCACACATCATACACAATCAATTAACAGCGTTAACTATACTCTCCACGCAGAAGAAGGTAAATCAACTTACACAGAAGGTGCTTACGCTCACGCTTCATGGTATTTGATGGATGCCGACTACGCTACATCTACTCTTGGTCAATTTTCAAGACCTTCTCGCCAAACACGACACATCGTAAAAACTGCGGATATAACATCTACGGAACATGACCGAGTTGAGCCAAGTTCTGTTTCTGTTAGCGCGGCAAACACACGACATGCTGAAAACATGCTGAAAACTGATTCAGCAAAGGTGCGAGCAGGTTCGGCAGATGCCTATGATTTCAATTCAACATTCTTTGATACACCGGATGGGACGCGCGTAATACCCGCATTCTTGTGCATGAAAGGTAAGCGAAGTAGTAATTTATCACTTACTGCACACTACGAAACAGCGCTACAATCTCTCCCTCATTGGTATTCAATGGACTTTGCAAGAAGACTTAGTATAGACTTTGGTGAAGTGGGTATTAAAGATGGTGTGACAGATATTGAAGCGGCGGCAAAAGAAGTGGTGCGTCTTATCAATCAAGCCGGTGCAATCAACGGTCGTAGTAGTCAGCGTCGTCCATCGGACCAATACTCCGCAGAAGGAGAAAGGTTCGATATAAACAGAAGAGCCGTGACAGCAAGTGGTCAAGACACAAATGAACCAAGTGACCCCACATCAGCCCATCATCATGCTGATTTTGCGACAACAGGTAGCACTCACGACCCGTCTCCGTTTTGGGATGATAGCGCATTCACATCTTACAATCGCGGTTCTCACATGGGGTATATGCGCGCTCATATTGGTAGAGTGGTTGAAGATATTGACGGTAATGAAGGGTTTAGCGTTGTTATCCACAGCACAGTTCCGGGCGCAAGCGGTCGTAATTTCTGCGTTTGGCTTGATAACAGTAAAGGGCAATCCGAATATCGACCTCAATACTTAGTTGGTCACGGTGGTCGATTCCGAAACTATTACTGCGCTTCGCCGGATATAGCAGGAGAAAATATGCATCCTGCTCCTATGCCAATCGACAAAAACGGAAAACCGTTTGCACCAATAACCACTTTGCGCGAATATGTATCTCTTGATGAAGAGTTAGGAGATGTGACAAACTCACAGAATCTCGGCTATGATGTTGAATACAACACAAATACTGTCGTCTCATCAAATGAAGGAGTGCAAGAAGGCACACCAAACACAGAAGCAACCACAGGTCGAAACTCTAACAGTATCAACATGGAGTCTTTTGAGGATGGCAACGCTAAAATGACTGTCCGCGAAGGACTACAAACAGGAACTCGCGCAGTAGGGAGAATTAACTTCGGAGGTCTTGTGGCTTCGGGAGTTCCGGGCTTTGCGCCGGACGCGGGTATATGGGGATTTGGTGCTAACGGTCATTCAACATCAAGATTCCAAAACATCTACGGAAAACATGTTCCGACCGGAAACGCATCTTATTCTTCGTATGGAGGTTATGTTCCCGCGAGTCAAGTTAATGACGATAACATAGGTAATGAACCAATTTACGGATTCAAAATAACAGACCATCGCGGAAAATCACACATAATTCGTATGGTGTATAGAACATGCGGGGAGTCATTTACGCATAAAAATACCAAACTACCACCCACTATTGATGAAGAAATTGTCATCTATATTGACGACCGTGATGTGACACAAGGAGGATTTACACTCGGTAATAGAATGTGGGGAGTTGGAGGTTCGGGGACTGAAATAACTTCTCAAGTTCCTTCTACTGCGGCATCGGCATTGGCGTGGAGAGGTAATAAGTTCCGTGGAGTTAGAACACACAATTCCGGTTTCGCTGTAAGTATCGGTGACAAAACTACACAATTCACAAGTCGAATTAACTCATCGGGACAACTTACTATCAATGTGGCAGGAAGCGGAGTATCAGCAGGAACATACACTTTGTTCAATATATCCGGCGCAAACAAAGGTAGCGGCGCTTCAATAACTGTCACAGTAAGCGGGGGTGCTGTTAACGGAATTACAGGTGTCCCCGCAGTAGGTTCGGGATATGCAGTAGGTGATGTTCTTGGACTAACAGGCACAAATGCGCGAGTCACAGTTAGCGCATTGTTTGGTTCACTCGATGGTTATGCATATCCTTCGTCAATTTATCTCAAAACAGGTTCGGGTGTGGGTAATCAAAATACAGGTATATGGCATAACTTACCCGAAGGTTCCAATTTAGACGCTCTTGGATGGTTAGGATTCCCCGATAGCGGTTTGATTTGGGTTGCAGTTCCTCATACCGCTTCAAGTTATGCAGGAGCCTCCGGTAAAGTAGGTAGGGTGTTTCATTATTCCGGTAGAACTCATAATGCGTATAACGGAGAACATGGGTTCTTTGGGCTTACCGGAATTGACGCTACATCTTTGGATGTTCTTTTCGATGGCACTATAAGAAAAGGACCAACGAGTTCATCAAACCCAATTCCACCTGTTATTATCAGTCCACACCTTAATCAAACAACAATCGTGACCGATGAGTTGTTAGCGGCGGCTGTCGCGCATGCATTCACGATTGACCCGAACGATGAAGACGGTGTAGCGTTTGATTGTAGTGAGTTATACGCGCCGGACGGTCGAACATATGGAGATTGGCTTGGTGATAATGCACAAACTGCTATTAGAATTAAAGCATTCAATTCTAAGAAAAACCTAAAACCGCTTAGTGATTTATTCAATGTTAATTTATTCCGAGATTATGGTATTCAAGCATCAAGTTCCGAAACTGCACCCGTTGCGAGTATCATTGGTTCAAACCCTCAAGCACATATGGGAGGTTTGACTCAAGCAGAAAGAAATGCAGGAGTGATGTTTGATGCAGGATATTTACCAAAAACGGTGTTGCAAATCAACACCAATTATTTCGGACACAACGCTAACACAGCAACACCTGTTTTGATAGACAGCAACAATAATCCTGTTGATACATCGGAATGGAAAAAACATTTGCGCGGTGAAAAATATACGCGATTTGTAGGCGACCACATCACCCCCGCGATTGACAATTTACCGTTTGGGATAGCACCTCCTTTATCCGGTGGGTTAGTTCATGCTGTGCCAAATAGCGGATATGTAGGGTATAGATACGCAAATGATGTTCAACACCCTACAACATGGATTTCAGCAGGTAGCGCTACCGGGGCAGAAATTGTAGCGGCATCGGAAATTAGAACGGGAGGTTTCTTGTCGGGCAACTTTGGTTCTATTAGAAGCGATAAAGACGACAATCAAGATATTCCAAAAAGAGGACACTCATATACAATTGCCGGTGAGTTCACCGTTAACAATTGGACTTTTGCTGTGACTTCGGCAGGAACAAGCGGTTATGCCGCTTCTACAACTTACACCTTAACAGGAGGTGGAGGTAGCGGTGCGAAGATACAAGTCGGAGTGAACGGTAGCGGACAGATAACAAGCATAGAAGGAACTGTTGCTTTTGGCACAGGTTATGCTAACAGCGATGTTCTCACCGTTGCCGGTGGTTCCGGTGACGCAACTGTGACTGTTAGCAAAACTAACCAAGCGCGACTCATAACAAAAGAAATCACATCATATCGAAGAACATTTTCGGATGACGGAACGCCAATACCTCGACAAAGAATACGATGCAATAATGGATGGGTTAGTCAAACTTATCGTGCAGGTCCGTTAGGCCGTGAACACGCGTGGGTCGGACGCTACGGTGCAGTATCAAGTGATGCTTACACAATATCTACTGCGGCAACAGATACATTTGGTGGCGCGGCAGACTTGTCATGGGTTGAACCAAAAAGACTGTATTACGCTGATGAGTCAATTTTGGTTTATCCGGTTGATGGTTGTTTCCTCATGAAAACCGAAGATGGTTCGGAGAATTGGACCGAACCACTTACAGGTAAATATCCTAATGGTATTCAATCAAATTACATTGTAATTTATGCTCAAGAATACAAAACAGAACATCAAGCACAATTTAGCGGATTAAGATTGGCAGGTAATACCAATGGTGAACCATTGACATATTTCCGTGGCGCGCAAGACAGCGTTGACCATAGTGTGCCATTGTATTTCGGTGGAGGATTTAGCGGTGTGACTATGGATGTTAACGATGGTGCTAAAGTCGATTACACATCTCATAACGAGCATCCATACGCAAGCGGTCCGACAGGATGCGCAGGTATGCAAGATATTGGAGAGAAAATGGGGTCATATGCTCTTCTTGATTCTGCCGCTATGTTTGCTATGTTCCCCGGTTCACCTTTATGTGACCAAATGCATGGAACGACTGTTCCTCCATTTGCTAATCAAGACGCTATACTTGCGACTGATATGGATGGAAATAATGATGCTCATGACGGCGCTACCGGAAAAACATACACGAATGTCAAAATCGTAAAACCTTCACCAATCATACTACGCTTTGCACATCCATACGCGCGATATACTGATAGCGATAATAGCGTTGCATATGTGATATTTGGACCGGGGCAAGCCGCACCTAAACATTGGAAAGGTGAACTCCAATCAATGTCTACATCAAGAGAACCTACGGGTAAATGGGTTGTCGCCGCAAAAGAGTATGCTGTGTTGAATGGTTCGACAGTTGTTGGAGGTCTATTCAGCGCTCATACAGATACAGGTCATTTGCTACCTAACGAATTACACAATGGAACTCTTGATAGCGCGGCTAATCAACTCTTACCGCCTACTGATGCGTATGGTGCAAACAATGTATATCCCGGTAATGCGTTTAGGCATTGGGAAACACCACTTGGGTTTTCAAACTCTCACTACAATCAAACATCCGCCGCGCAATCTCGCAATGTATCAAATCACTTCGGAAGCCCATCTTCTGTTAATTCAGCAGGACCAAAAATGGCTCATCCGTTTTCTCATTACAAAGCGCAATTGCGTTTTACCGGAAAGGGTATTACCGCCGCCCCCGAAAAAACAAACTTAATGATTTTTCATCTTGATGGAGGTTATTCACCCGGCGGTTCTTGGTTTGATGACACCATCCGTAAGAACCCTGCACACCCAATCACAGGTGCAACCGTAGCCTCTCGCCAAACAGCAACATGGAACTCGGTATCATTAGTCACAGGACTCGATGCTACGATGTTCCGCGTAGGTGCGGCTGTTGCAACAGGATTTGACACCAACGCGGACACCACACCCCCACTTGATACATTTGTAATAGACGCTACTCGCTGTCAAAACAGCGAAGAGTTAGCCGCTATTGTAGCGGCGGCTATCAATACATGGCCCGGTCCTGCTAACCTCAAAGCAATCGGCGGCTCTTTCTTACCATCATTCCAAGACGCTCAAAGACAAGATAGATACAGTTGGGTTGAAATGAATCAAGCAATCAACGATTATGATGACACAAATGGTTTAGTGACTCTTGCGAGTAATATGCCTTCGACACTACCTGCTAATGGATGGGTGCGTGTTAGCAACGGAACGAACGCATTTTACGGATATTATTCTCATAGAAGCGATGACACATTCATCTTAGGTAATAATTACCGAAGCAACACAAACAAACTTGAAAACCCAACAGTAGCGACAGGAGCAAGTAGCGTTGTAGCGGCAATGAATACAGCCGCGCTTAGTGGCTACAAAGCATATGTGTGGTCGAAATCCGGTAATTTGAGATGGGATAATGGATTCCAAGAAGCCGCACTTTCTACAAGAAGCGATGCATCAACGAGTGTAATGGTAGAGGGAGCGCTAACACACCACAGAACTAATAGCATATTTGACCACTTAGCGGCAACTCAAGTTCACTTTAACGGTGTCACCGATGCCATAGACAGAACGCGCGCGGTTGGTGCAGTTGGTTGGCATGGTGAGCGTTATTCGTATCTCAACAGTCTAAACATTGGAACGAAGGTCGCCGCAGGTTTAGGCGCTTGGTTGCCCGCTTCGGGCTTCAATCCATACGGGCCATCTCAATCATGTCACACAGTCAACTCTATCCAAATGACAATTGTTCCTGCTGATGGAGGAATTGAAAACGCTTTGTATCAACTTGTTCCGACAGTATCAGCGCATCCTGCAACATCAAGAGTTCATCAAAGACATTACATCGCTATATCTTACGAAGGGGATTTACCAATTATAGCAAAGGCTTCGCGCAATGGTCAACCTACATGCGGTGATATGTTGGCTTTGAAATGGTCAGCGAGTAATATGGGAGGCACAGTTGTCGCGTATCACAATGAACGATTCAACAATGATAGATACAATGCTGAATCAAATGCAGGTCCGCATGTCGAAGCGCTGTATGAGTCAACATCAATTATTCCTAAAGAGGGTGCGACCCTTGCGCAAACAAATCAATCAACACAAGCAACATTATTCCAAATGGATGCTTGCTTATTCCCAACAGGTGATTTGTTTTACGATGCAGACCACAATCCCGGTTTGAAAAATTATAGCGATAGTGATGTAAGTGAACCGTTATTTGACGGGAATAAACTTGTCAATCAAAATGTAGGTTATTCATCATATAGCGACCATCTTGCCGGTGTTTTGAATTATGGTGTAGGTCGTTCAGCCGCGCGAAACTTCTTTGTTGAACATGTGGTTTGGAAAAGAATGAGTGGAGGTAATCTCTCATTACCTGCACCAAACGCTCGCGGTCTTGGTTCTATACCGTGGCAGTATCACAAGGTCGGAGGTGCGTATGTTAAGTTTGGAGAAACGATTTATGGTAATACACGCTTTTCGTTTGAAACAACAAATAAGGTAATGTTCCCTATTGTGCAAGCACAGGAATTGGCTCATCCATCATTAGCGCAACAATACCCGTATGAGATACGCAACGCGCTATCAATACCTAATGAAGAATTACAATTCAACCGAATGGAGGTCACAGATGATACCGGCCAAGTTCATACACTTGCGGGTGGTTCACCGCTTGGTGTTGTTATCCGTGACTACGAATTAAAAAGTGATAGAGAAAGTTCCGGCTTGTCACCCGCACTTGCCAATTCCGGTATAGCGCCTAACATGAAAATACAATTACCAAATCACGATGAAATACCTTCTAACATTCTCGTTCGTAGCGGATTTGATAGACTACAAGCATATCAACACGAAACAATGGGTGATGGTGGATTACAACACCCTTCGCAACCAAGCGCAGGAGTAGAGTCTGCATTCGGGCTTGACGGAAAAGAAGTCTACACAGCACCATATTGGGAACAGAACGGATATGAACGCATAAGCAACAACCCTAACACATTCCCCGACAGTCAATACGGTCTTAACGAAGACAATGTGTTGAAGACAGCGTATGAGCCTCATGACCGCGCATTGTATTTCCACATCACCAAAATGGGCTACACTTACACCGAGCGCGAACCGCTTGGTATTGTAGCCAATGTCATGACTCATAACCCTTTGACTGTTAAAGCGATCGGACCAA
>UEXM01000290.1_pt1 | contig 55882 bp, 54 predicted proteins | sample 1796661 | NCBI WGS metagenome assembly UEXM01 (sample SAMEA4772469, study PRJEB27181) | metagenome | reverse complement strand
GGCCCCACCCGGAACTGGGAAGTGACCGGACCGGTATCGCTTAACCCTGGCAAGTTGCAGGAAATTGAGCGCAATAAATTGGCCGCTTAAACGCGGTTATTTGGACAACTGGGTTGAAAATCGCCGATTCGGCGATATATTAAAGCGCAGTGTTTTGGCATTCTGCTCATTCGCCTCCGCAGTATGGGCGGGCGCAGTCAGGGCAAAAACCAGAAGAATCAGTGAGATGAGTTTGAACGAGGTACCGCTGTAGGAAGGCTGGTTTGGCATAAAAGGGACGTCCCGATATCGGTAAATGGCGCTAACCCGGCTACATCCATGCCAGTACTCGAACAATTGTTACGTTTAAGTAAGGTTATTTCAATGATTTCATCAGCATCTTCAGAAAGTTTTACATTCTGAGTGCCTTGAAAGCGTATCAGCCCGCAGGTGCGGGCTGATTGCAGTAACTTTATCCTAACACCGGAGTTTACGCCCAGGCACGTCTGAGTACCGCCTTGGCATCCTCCAGACTCACCTCTTTCGGATTGAACATGATGGCGCCATCGTCCAGAGCCACCTCGGCGATGCGTTCCAGCTGCTCCTCCACAACCTTGCCAGTTTCTTTCAGGGTACGTGGTAATTTGCAGTGCTTGTAAAGCGCATCCCGCATGCGGCGTATGGCCGAAATGCTCGCTTCCGCCCTTCGGGACGCTGGGGTAGCGGCGTACACTTCCGGGCCGTCCAGATAGAGCAGCAGCTCGCCCAGGGGCTCACGAATCGACTCGATGTTGTATTCCAGCACGTAGGGCAGGTACAGACTCATGCACAAGCCGTGGGGCAGCTGGCAGATGGCGCCGGTCGCATGGCCCAGGGCGTGTACCAGGCCAACCATGGAGTTGGAAAACGCAATCCCGGCCATGGTGGAGGCTTCGGCCAGCTCCAGGCGATTGTCCGCATCTTTCGGGTTGTCCATGACCGCCAGCAGTGAGTTGCTGATTTTCTTGATGGCAGCCGTGGCGTACGCATCACTCAGCGGATTCTTCGCCATGCAGGTGAACGCCTCGGTGGCATGGGTCATGGCATCCATCGCCGTTGCCGCCGTGATGTGGGGTGGCAGCGTCAGGGTCATGCGCGGATCGATGATCGCAGCATTTGGCAGCAGGAAAGAAGAGGTAAATGGCAGCTTGACGTGCTTTTCGGTGTCGGCGATGACGGCCACGGCCGTGACTTCGGACCCGGTGCCGGCCGTGGTCGGTACCACAAAGAACGGCTTGAGCGGACGTTTGAGCACGCCGGCGCCGGCGTATGCGGCAATGTCGTCACCGCCTTCGGAGACCAGAATATTGACCGCTTTGGCGGTATCGATGGCCGAACCACCGCCCACGGCAATGATCGAGTCGCATTTCTCGCTGCGGTAAACGCCGGCAATGTCCCGCACCACCGCCGTCGATGAATCCGGTGGCACGTCGTCGTAAATGCTGACGATCTCCAGACCGCTCTCTTCACAGGCGGCGATCACCGGGTCCAGCAGGCCGGCGGCACGAACGCCCTTATCGGTCACGATCATGGGCCGGGTGGCCGCCATGCCGCTCAGTTCGTAGGGAATATGCTCAAGGGCAGCCTTGCCAGCGATGACTTTTACCGGGCAGAAGAATTCATAGTATTTGTTCGACATTATGCTCTCACCGTTTCAACAAAGTTGGATGCGACCTTCAGGTAAATCCGTGCTGCGCTCATCAGCTTCTCCGGCAGGTGCAGGTCGGTCGGATATTCTTTCACCGCGCGCTTGGCTACCAGCTTGGGCAGAATGAACGACTCAAGCCGGTTCAGAACCCGTGTCATGCGAATGGCGTAGCTGATGTCGCCATCCACTAGCATGCGATCGTTGGCGAAGGCCACCGAGGTTTTTTCCTGGAATGACAGCACCAGAAACGCATGGGCGATGTGTTTGAACTGAATCGACAGGTCCACCGGCCGCGGCGCGGAGTTACCGTGGTAATGGAAGCGGCCGTTGCCAACGTGCTCGACGATGAGGCTGGAGCCCTGCGGCATGACCATCATCTCGAACAGGAACCCCTCGGGCAGGGCGCTGGCGTCCTTCTGGACGGTGGCATCCACTTCACTGACGGCCTGCAGCGCACGCCCCATCACCTGGAACATGAGTTCCACGTAGAGTCGTCTCGCCTGGAAGGCCATCGGTTGGATACGTTTAGCAATCATGGCAATCGTCCGATTGTTGTTGATGTCATCCAATTTTTAGAGTTATTGCTCTAAAAGTCAATGCGGACAATGACAGAGTTTTGCCGTCAGTGCGGCAAAAACAGAAAGGCCCGGTGAACACCGGGCCTCTGGTAAACGTGGTACGGGGCGCTACTGGGTCAGGTTCGCCAGCTTGCGCTTGGCCTCCTCGGCCACTTCGCCACCGGCTTCAGCGGCGGTGCTGTAGTACCGGATCGCATCGTCACGGCGGTTCTGTTTCACCGCCACATCGCCCAGCCGCAGAAACGCGATGGACGTAGGGACCAGCTCGTTGGCTCTGGTCAGATTGGTCTGAGCCTTGTCGAGCTTGTCCTGCTGGAGGGCATTCAGGCCGTTATGGAGTCGATAGCTGAACATCTCCGGGTACAGCTCTACCGCCTTGTCAAAATCCTTTTCAGCCCTGGCCATGTCATCCTGAGCCTGGTAGATCCGGCCGCGCAGGGAGTAGAACATGGCTTCGTTGGGCTCGATCCTGATGGCCTCGTTGATCTTGGCCAGGGCGCCTTTCATGTCCTCTTCGCTGGCGAGCTTGAGGGCTGCGTCGTGAGCATCGTAGGCAGGCTGGAGCTTGCGAGCCACGGCCAATTTCTTGTCATACACGTCTTTGCCACGATAACCGCCGGTGCCGATTTCCCGGGCCAGCTCGCGGTTATTGTCCACCCGTTTCTGGGACGGCGGATGGCTGGCAAAGAGGCCATCAATAAAGCTCGATTGGCGTCCTTCCGAGAGCTTGACGAACAGCTCCTGCAGTTCCACCGCCGCCTCGGGGTCGTAACCCGCTTCCACCATATACTCAATGCCGTAGTGATCCGATTCCAGCTCATCGCCCTGGCTGTACTGGGCCAGTGCCAGCTGTGCACCCATGGCAGCGCCGCCCATCAACAGGCCCGCCCATTCGTTGTCAGACAGCGCAAATCCGAGGCCGGCAACACCGGCGCTGATCAACATGCCCTGTTGCATGCGCTGAACGCTGTGCCGTGCCGCGGCGTGGACAATTTCATGGCCGAGCACCGACGCCATCTGGGCTTCATCCTCAAGTTGGGTCAACAAGCCCCGGTTGATCGCAATCTTGCCTCCGGGCAAGGCCCAGGCATTGGGCACACTGCTGTTCAGAACCACAAATTCGTAGGGCAGGTCGGGGCGGTCACTGACGGCGGCCAGCTTTTGCCCGACCTCGCGAACGTAAATCGTCAATTCCGGATCCAGATAGAACTGGCCGCCCTGGGTTTGCTGTGTGGGTGCGTATTGCTCCGCCCCGATTGACAGCTCCTGGCTCTCGGGAATCAGGGACAGCTGCTTTTTCCCGGTCACCGGATTAACGGCACAGCCGGCCAGGGCGGAGAGTGCGAGGGTCAGGGTCAGGCAGCGAACGAACAGCCGGTTAGTCACGGTAAACTCCTGTGATCAGTCCTTGATCCGGGCGCAGGATGCATTCCCGGTCGAATAAGGGCAGTTTATACCACATTGCCGGCGTCGGGGTGACTGCCGACGCACCACGCCTGTATGGAGCAACGGCGCCCCAGAGTGTATGATAAACCGCTTTCAAACCTACCTTTTTACCTATCCGCATGTGGGTCCTCCATGGCTGAATATCTGGAAGTGGTTGCGCTGGTCTGGTTCCTGATCTGCTGGCTGGGCTACACCGAGTATTCCCGTCGCAAAGCGAATGACCGGCCTTGCCTGTCAAACACCCTCGATCTGTACCGGGAAGACTGCACCAACTACCACGAACAACGTTGACACATGCTTTTTAGCCACTGAAAACGGCGTTAAATGGGCGATTGAGGTCTTTGGGTGTAAAAATGTCGTTGACAGTCAACAGCTACGAGATTTTTGACAAGAAAAGAGCCTAGATTTGACTCTCGTTGACACCTATTCTCGACCTTAGCGACATAGGTGAATGGAGCGAATGATGCTTAGCATAGCTATACGCAAAGCCATAACACTTTGCGTATAGTCAAAAGCCTCACTTCTCACTGATCACTATTATCGAGCCAGGCTTGCATCTTTTTTCGGATGTCGTCCCATATCAGTTAGGGACTACGCGTTGTAGGTGTGATACTTGAGATACTTTCGAATCCGCTCAGCATCACCATTAATAATGATTTCCAAAGCGCTTTTACCGTCAAAAACCTTGTTCGCTTTCGTGATCCAGGAATTCGCACGATCTTTTTCTTCCGAGAAAATCACCTGGAGCGAGTCATGGATCGAAATTACGGCGGTGACCTGCTCGGGTTGATCAAGCAGATGCTCTATTTGCTCGTTGTTCAAACCCCACCCTTGTGCGATGCGGGACGCGGCATCACGGCGATTTTCTCGGCTTACAGCATCCATGAGTCTCCTCCTTATACGGTGCGGTCACTCAGTCTAGTATAATAAAGAAGGAATGTTGATGAAGGAGGTCTGACCTGCCTTCAGTCCTTAATCCAACTGCTTCGTAGTAATGTCCGCCTGACTACTAAATTGCGTCACCACCGTAGTTTCCCCATGCTTCTTCAAAGCCATTGGTAGGAAAAGATAAATCGTACCCTTGGATTCTAGCCGATACTCTGTCGGCATTTCGAAAAGATTCTACGACGTGTTCTCGACCTTTTTCAGTGGTAGGAAAATAAGTAATGAAATGTGCCATCGCAAGCCTCTTACAGCCGGACTTCATCTTGACTCGCTTTTCATTCACAGTAATAACAACATCCCGATATCCATCACTGTTACAATAATTGCTTCTTGAATCTAAATACCTGAATTCAAGAATTTGCTTACCAGCTGGATCATCCGCTATACCAACCTGAAACGACTTCCTTGAGTTATCTGAAAAAGAAATAGATAACTGCACAAATCCTGCACCTAACCAATCATTTATTTCGTGCCACCTTGAACTCTCGGATTGAGCAGTGAGCGGCATTGCGAGTAACAGTAAGCATGCGGCGAATATCTTCATATCAGTATCCTTTTTGATCAACATTAATAATTTTTGCCTGCAACTAGCTCAAAATGCAGAAGCGTATTGACGCGCTTATACACCTCATCGTGCCAGTTGCTATGCGAATTCCTTGAATCCCAGATACGCATTAATCGCTCCCCAAATGAAAATTCCATAAGAGGCAAGGCCAAAAATAATGCAACCTATATTTAGAGCCCGAGCCCAAGCTATGCATCGCTCTTTACTAGTGTCCCATTCGGTTAATTCGCGCGCTTATTATCAATGGCACTCAGCTTTGCCCGCGCCACCGATGTCATAATAGCTTCGGCGCTTTTATGCCACCGGAATGGCTTGGCCAGTTTCTCGTTGTGAATCTTGATGTACTTTTTAATAGCTGACTTCAATTCAGCAACGCTGGTGAAAATGCCTCGATAAAGGGCGCGGCGTTCCAGTTGTCCAAACCACCCCTCAACGGCGTTCAGCCACGATGCGCTCGTAGGTGTGAAGTGCAGTTTGAAGCGAGGGTGCTTGGCCAGCCAGGTTTTGACCTCCGGGGTCTTGTGAGTCGAGCTGTTATCCAGGATCACGTGCAGATCCAGATCCTTCGGGCTTTCCCGGTCGATCTGTCGCAAAAAGTCCAGAAACTCCTTGGCACGATGGCGTTGAGTAACACGACCAATCACCTCGCCCGTCAAAATGTTAAAAGCCGCGTACAGGCTGGTTGTACCATGGCGCTTGTAGTCGTGCGTATGACGCTCAATTTGTCCTGGCCTGAGTTGTAATTTTGGCTGTGTCCGGTCGAGCGCCTGGATCTGGGTCTTTTCATCAACAGACAGAACCAGCGCATTGTCCGGTGGATTCAGATAAAGGCCGACAACGTCACACACTTTCTCAGCGAAGTTCGGGTCGTTGCTGATTTTGAACGTTTTGAGCCGGTGCGGCTTTAAATCCGCCGCTTGCCAGATCTGGCGCACTTGCCAGCGCGTCACCCCGGCATGCTTTGCCATGAGGCTGAGGCTCCAGTGTGTGGCTTCTGTCGGGACCTTGTGGACCGTGTCTTCTAAAATCTTTTTGACAGTTTTGTTGTCCAGTTTTCGGGGTTGACCCGGTCGGGGCGCATCATAAAGCCCCTCAAGACCTTGCACGCTATAACGCTTGCGCCACTTGAAAACCGTTTGAGTGCTAACCTGAAGCGAGTCTGCAATCCCTTGAGGCGTCTCGCCGTCATTCAGTAACAAAAGAATCCTGGCGCGTTGAGCCAGATGCTGACTCAGAGTGTTTGTTCGGCACCAGCCTTCGAGTTCCAGTTGATCGTTTACGGTCAGATTAAATGGGGCTGCGGGCTTGGGCACAATGGGAACCTGTTATTGCTAATCAATGAGCCCTTATTATAACCTATATAAGCCAGCGAATTAACCGAACGGAACACTAGACGAGCCAAGCCACTGACTAAGGTAAGTGAAGCCAGAGACTAAACCAGTAACGAACACACCAAGGGTGAAAATCATTAAAGAGCTGGCAAACAATGACAGTTTAGCGGGGTTATCAGTGGTCAGTTTCCCAAGGAATGCCAATAGAGCTATCGTTGCGCCACCATTCATAAGCAAAGACGTCTTTATCGCGTTCTGTCCAGCAGTGATCACAGATCGGAACATTTCGAGAGATGATGACTGAGAGGCTTTCCGATCCTCTACATTTGCCTGCAACTGGGCGCGTATCTTCTCAAGCTGAACCGGATCTACATCCTCATCGGGGGCATCGATAACCCTGTTCAAGTATGCGAGTAGATCCTCGCTCTGAATTTTATCGACACCCTGCTCGTTTTTAAGATGCAGTATTTCATCGCGTAGATTGCGAGCTAGAGCCTTCGCTGACATCCGTTACCTTTTACGTGGCGATGTTTTAGTTTGATTCCGACCATACCGGATTAGGGCAGATCTATGGACATCAAACGCTGAGTTTTAATGGTAGCATAATTGATAGTATGGACATCGGTGGGCACCTTCGCATCCTTTAGGTGCGTGCGATACTCAGTGTCCATAGGTATGTCACTCGTAGGCACATCGAAAGTTATAACTCTTATCATGACGTCTGAAAAGGAATGGGGCTAATATGGTCGGCCCGAAACTCGTTTGAGTCTCACAACCTGTAACCGACTCTTATTGGTCCGCACCGCCATAGCGGTGGGAAGGGCCAGGGGGCTAGTCGCTCAGAGAGTTAGTTAGTAAGTTAGTAAGTAAGTTAGTAAGTAAGTGTGCTAGAACTTCATTACTGCTTGGTATTTGCTCAGATCCTTCTCCAGCTCCTTGACCCTCTCAACTAGCATTAAATTCTGAGTGAGGACTTGATCAAGCACCAACTTTAGCTGTTCAACCTCTTCTTGCCGTTTTTCAGCCAGTCTAGTGGCCCTTTCTAACTTCTCCTTGGAAGCTGATGCGGAAGAGCTGGATACGCTCTTGAGGGCATCAATACGGGCTATCAGAGGTGCATGAGATTCGCGGCTGCGCTTCAGATACCCTTTATCAAAGCCCGCCTCAATGCTGACCAATGCGGGCGTGATGTCACCGGGCTTAATCCCAACATGGTTCGATAAGTGTGGCTGACCATCTTTTAGTCGATCAAACGCCTCTTCACAGCGGGTTAGTCCACTTTTGTCTCGCATTAGCCCTCCGATACCTTTATGAGCTTTTTGTCTCTAAAGTCAGCTAACTTAGAGGCCTCGATTTTGGCAATCTGATGTTCGGCGCTGCCCTCTGGAAAAATTTCCATCTCTTCCTCCGCTTTCGACAGGCAGTTGAGAAGCTTGTCCTCCCGGATATTTGCACCGGCACAGCTTAAGCATGCTGTAACATCACCCAATAGAAAGTCATTGCAAGGGCCAACTTTTGTGCACCCGCCAAGCAAGGTCTCCCGGTATGCGATCTCGCCTTTCTCAGCCATTTTCATGGTGTCTTCCTTGGCTGTCAGGACAGATATTTCACCTTCTTCAACACGATCTTTAAGCTTTTCAAGATGTGATCCTGTACCCCCCAAAAGCGTTGACCCGGACTCAAATACGTCGTGGAAAAGCTGATTTATTGAAGCCCCTCGCGCACTCATTTGGAAGTCCAGAGCAATATGAGATTGGGGGGTAACATGTTTCTTGCCCTTCTCATCCCAGCGTCCGAATATCGACAGGAAGTTCTGATGGTTACGAGCGTAATACTGCGTCATCATTCTGGATGTGTGCTTGAACTGAGTAGATACGGTTCCTAGCGACACAAAACCGCTATTTGCAGCATAGAATGCCAATGAGCGCCTGAATTGGTGGGATGTTATGGGCCAAAATTCACCCTCCTGAAACTCGGGCTCTTGGCTAAAATCACGATCCGGATCGGTATGAGAAAGATTGTATAAATCCTCGTTAGTAATCCGAAATTCAGATTCCGTTAGGACGCTATCCTTTCCACGAAAGTTTGCGTTAACAAAATTTGTTATTCCTGACTTGTTCTCACCTCTATCCCATAGGACGCCCGGACTCATGAAAAGAGGGCAGTCCTGAGGATTCCGTCCTGCGATACGTGCTAATCCTTCAACGATTGAATTAGCAAGCTCCACAGCCTTTTTAACGGCGTCTGGCGCGAGCCAGGTCTCCGTTTTTCGATATCCTGTATACTTTGTTGTGGTCGTAACAAGACTCACTATCCGAGAAGAATCAAGAATGGTCCCGTCTTCATCGATGACCGGATCTGTGACTTGTCTCTCTACTAAGCTCCCATAATTCATCCGGTTGCATTCTTCGTTCCTCATACCTGTATACAGGTGAATAATTGATTTTAGAACGTGATGAAGTCTTGTTAACCAAGAAATAAAGGATTGCTGTCTAACCTGATTCATTGGAAAAATCTGATACAAACAATCCTCCAGTCCGTGGCGTTTTATAAGCTCCTCCATAGTAGGACGACAAAGGTGCCTATTTTTATGTCCCAGGGTACGTAACTGAGTCTTTATAAGGCGGCCCGCAAGAGGATCTTCGAATTCAAATATTAGATTTCTTATGTTCTCTCGAAATGGATGCACGGCCAAAAGTAGAGAATCCAAATGATTCATGAGCGCAATATAGATTCGTGCGGGAATTACGGGATGCTGCTTATCATCGTTCCTTTCGAAGTTGAATAGATTCCGAGGACATGATTCGAAGCCTAGAACCTCTGGGTCAATAGAATTCAAACAGCCAAGAAGGGCTGCGGTCTGCTTGCGTTGGTTCAGTGAAAGATCTTTCTGCCCCAGATATCCGCGCAAATAGGAGCTACTGGAGAGCAGCTCAAAGAGGCTTATCCCTGATGCCAAATCATTGTTGAGAGTGGATGCGCAGAACTTAGCCATCTGCCGTGAAAGAGACCAATACTGGAGGATAGTAGAGGCGCTCAGACGCCCCAAATGACCCCCAGCAGAAAAGTACATCAGCAAATAAAGGATGAATCTGGCCTCTTCAATCAACTGGCTCCTGAAAGTCTCGTCCTCACAATCAACTAAATCCGTCAAATACATCGCCGAGATACGGCTAGCAGACAATCTATAAGGATTTAGATCCCATGTATCGGCACCATATATGGCCGTGGGTTTCCCGTTTGCATCTCTACATAGAACATGATCTAGAGAGGGCTTAGAGGTAAAGTGATCGGGTTCCTTATCACTCAGATATGATGCAGTACCACGATTCAGAAATATTACGCTAGCGTTTCCCTCGTTCACAGAAGTACCCCCATTTCTTCGTACCTGCTGAGTCGTGACTCCCAAAATGGAGTGAGTATTCCTAAATCAAAAACCTCTCGGCGAATATCTTTGATTGTGTCAGCCATTTCGGGATATAGATCGCTCATTCTGTCCAGCAATGCTTCAGCCCTTAAGCAGAGACCTTTGAAGAGGGTGTCCGCCGCCTCAAAATCTTCAGATTGCTCCCTTATGGCCTCGATAACGTATTTCAAGCATAGGAGTTTTCGGACATCCTCGACATCTGCATGGCAGGCATAGTGTTCGCAGTAGAGGCACCCGAACTGAGTCCGGCAGTTAGGGGTGATCGGGGTATCGTTGTTAAACGCTTGAGGATTTCCCATGTCATCACAATGGCCCACAGTAATGCTTTGGTCTTTCACATCGGCATCAGAGGCAATAAGCCTGACTTGCTCAGCAGATTGCTTTACAGCGGTCCAAAACTGCGCGAGTTCTTGCCCGGATTCATCAATGCTCGGTGCGCTGTAATGAAGATCGTTCGTCTTTTCCGAGTGATTAAGGTGGCTTGAGGCCTCTTTATTGGTCGCGCCGAGCCTCTTTAAAACAATATTTTTGTGCTTCCGAGCCTGTGAAGGAGTGAGGTTTTCGACGTGCTCCGGAAATAATTTGCCTTTCAATTGCTTGAAAAACATGCCTTGAAATGTAGGGTGCAGAGGGGTCGCAAATTTACTAGTCTGTGAGCCGTTGAAAAACAGAAATTCACACTTCACTCCATCAAGATACCAGTCTCTGAATTCCAGATATTCCTTTAATATCTTTAATCCTCTATTTCCACCGATAGGGTAGGGTTCAACGCGGCCTTTCGCTCTGTGTTTGATGGTGATCACGTCTTTTTTTACGTCGCCCTTAGCCACAGATATTGCATCTTTATGCAACAAGTTAACCAGCGGGCCGGTGTTCATTCCTGTCAAGCACTGAAGTATTCGAGCATAGCCTTCAATTACCCTCTGAGCCAAAGTGGCGCGATAGTACGATCTCTTTCTATCGGAATTGAATTTCTCGAATCTTTCGAGGGAAAGCTTATAAGTTTGTCGTACGCCTCCGAGGGTGCGATTTGACTCGGAGAGCTTGTAATTTTCATATTCTTCTCTGCTGAGGATCCTGCCATTTGGTAGATCGTATATCCCATAAAAAGGACTCTCATCCGAATGGATGGCTGAGTTATAGAAGCTCCGATCATTCGTGGGATACAGATAGATATGCCACTCTTCACCCTTTATCAGCATTGGAAAATCATCGTTCATCAGTGACCACCTAAGACCTCTTACAAAAGGAACTAGGTATGCCAAGTATTCATCGACCTTCTTGGCCGAGGGCGCACGAACCTTGGCTTTTTGTGATCGGATATCATATGTCTTTCCCTTAATACGATTTACTGCATTGGGGAACATGAGACCGATGACAATCTGAAGAAGCGCCTTTTGATATCTCGATGCAGTGGTGGGGTTGTAAACCTCATTTTGAATCTGGTGGTACAAATGGTCTGTGTAGGATATATAGGCCTTCTCAGCTGCTTCTACGCTGGCCAAAAAATCAGAGTGACCGTTATCATCAACCCACTCGAATACCTGTATGATTGCCCTTATTTCGCCTTCCACGCTGGTATCTCGCAAACCACTAACGGCCACTTTATCGAGATATCGAGCCAAGAATTCACGGCGATGTTTAACTAGACTATTCAGAACTACCGGCAACACCTGCACTTCGCTGGATTTGTTCCAGGTTGTACTCCGTTGAGCCCGTTTAGAAAAACAGAGGCTTCCGATATCTAAAGGCTTCGCTAGCACAGATTCTGGCAGGCTAAGCAGGACCTGCTCTGGGCGAAGTATTTCCGGCCCCAGCTCTTTCCTAGCTATTACCGTGAACGGACGTGAGGCGTATTCGTCTTCCTTGATCACGAACTGACTTCCTCTGGGAAAATAGAGTCGGGGAGGAGAAATTCTTCAAACAGCTCCTGGTCTATTAACTTCTTGTCCATATTCAGGAACAACTTAAGGTAATTTTCGGTGGTTTCTCGGTTCTGATGGTGCATTCTGTTTTGGATTATTCCGATGGCCTCAGACTGTGTATAAACCCCTGATTCAATGCGTGGCTCAAGGGATTTCCATAGCAACAATGCGTGCGTAGCTCTCAACCAGTGATAGTAAAAGTCCCTTGGGAAATTCTCAGAAGCTTCTTTAAAGAGCTTGCGCTTGAGAGTATCAACAACCTGACCCCTTGGCGGTGATTTAAGCATCGGGTAGCGAGGGTCGTTCTTTGCCATGAAGTAACAGTTTCCCTGGTCGCTGAGGAACAAATAAAGGTCTTCATCAGCAATCTTTTTTAAGCCTGGGTTCTCCAGCTTATATCTATTTTGAAACTTCTTTCGCCGTGCTTTGGCTTGTGGGCAGTGGGCGTAGACGTGTAGTTCATGGACCAATTGGCTTGGCAGTTTTAGCTTCTGGGGCTTCTGATTCTTAGTGTCAATTTGGGTTCCTGGCCCAGCATAAAGCTCATAGAAATTGCCTTGTTTCTGCCCTTCTTTCACAAGGCGATCAATATGCTTCACACGAATAGTAAGGACCGACTGTTTTCGTGCTCCTGTCATTATTGGCACGAGCATGATCAGCCTTTCGATTGGGCTCCACTGAGGGCCATTGATGATGGCTTTGAGTTCTGCCAATTCCGTGTCTTGCAGCGGCCTAAGAACTTCACCACTGTCGCGTACATAGCCTATGGCAACCTGCGGAGTTGGTGGCGTCGGTTTCGTTTGGGAACGCTTCAATTGCTCTACGGATCGTGACCCCGTATGCGTTTCAAAGAAGACCTTGACGGTTTTAACAGAATCGACTCGCTCCATCGGAATATCGTGCCAATTCTTGGAGATAAACTTATAGAGCTGATAAACATCAGAAGTGTACTGGTTCACCACTCGTGCACTCATTCCGCGCTGCTCAACCAAGTGCTTGAAGTAGCGATAGGTAGGGCGAGAGGTTAACCTTCTACCGCTGAAGTCGAGCCAGTCTATGCCCTTTTCCTCAGTAAAAATCTTATAGTCCAGCAACCGCGTGGCTCTACGCTGCGAATCATCAGTAGGCCGAGTCATAACGTGTTTTTTCGCTACCTGATCAAGGAGAAAGCTATTCGCCTCGTACCATGGCTTGCCATCAGCGTTGAGCAGAAACGGAAAGTTAAAAACATCACGCTCAAGCTCTGAACCAACTAATTCTGGAGTGAGATAGACTGTCTGATCCGGCTCTGCTTTTGCTAGAGGCACTTCAATCGAACCTCTTGTTTTGCTTGTGCTCAGTTTACCGAATAGATTCTCGGCCCTGGCGATATTGAGTATCCGGCCTGCATGACGGGTGTTTTGGTAGGACATATGGTGCTTTATCGATCCAATTGTTTTGGTTTTTCTCGTCCGGTACTTGCAAATCTAATCGTAGGAAAGATAATTGCCTGCACCGCAGGTAAACGATACACTGTCAACGCTACAATGTTATGCGTGGCTGTGTCAACAGCGGAGTTATGCGTTGAGACTGGATGCGGGTCATGTTGCGCCGTGAGAACCGGATATCAGACGCCTCCGTGGTGGGCAACCTTGAACGCAACGGGGCCTTCTTTGCGTCCAGCTGCCTGCTGATTCTGGCCGGTATCATTACCGCACTGGGTTATACGCAGGAAGTGATGGAGGTGTTCAGCACTTTACCATTCGGCAATCTGCCCAGCCGCGCAGTATGGGAGTTGCGAATGGTGGTGCTGCTGGTCGTGTTCATCTACGCCTTCTTCAAGTTCACCTGGTCCATGCGGATGTACAACTTCGTGGCGGTACTGATCGGTGGCGCGCCGCCACCGGACGATACCAAAATCAGTCCGGCCGGCCGGGAAGCGTTTGCCCAGAGCGCCGCAAAGGTCTGTAATCTGGCGGGGGACGCCTTTAACCTTGGCCTGCGCTCCTATTATTACGCCCTGGCCGTGGTGACCTGGTTTATTCATCCCCTGGCGTTTATCGGGGCCTCGACACTGGTTGTGGCGGTTCTTTACCGCCGGGAATTCCGCTCTGATGCCCTGCACGCACTGCGCGCCGGCAAGGTGTTTGAGGAACCTGTTTCCAGGACAGAGCCCACGCAACCAACCAACAGTTAACCGACACTGGCACTGCTGTATGACTGATGACATCCGCATGAACCGGGTTCGCCGGTTCCTTGAAACCCTGAACCAGGCCCGAGAACTGGGCCTGACCGTGGAAACGGCCGGCGAAGGCACGCTGACCATGCGTTTGCCCTACAGCGATCGCATTATTGGTAATCCGGATACCGGTGTGATCCACGGCGGCGCCATCACCACCCTGATGGATACCACCTCGGGTTCCGTGATCATCTGTGCGCTGGAAGATTTCGAGCTGTGTCCGACGCTTGATCTCAGGGTGGATTACATGCGCCCGGCCGAGCCCCACAAGCCGGTCTTTGCCCGCGCGGAAACCTACAAGATCACGCGCAACATCATCTTCACCCGCTGTGAGGCCTACCAGGAGGGTGGCGAAACCATCGCCAACTGCGTGGGCACGTTCATGCGTATCGGCAAGGACGCGACCCCGAAAAGCTACTGGGAACTGATCACCGGAGGTGAACAATGACCGACCCGGAAATTCTTGGCTACACGCGGGAGACCGGTGATTTTTCCCGGCTGCTGGAAAGCGTGCCCTACGCCCGGTTTATCGGCCTGGAATGCGAGCGCTTCGGCGATGATCTGATCTTCCGCCTGCCGAAAAAGGAAGAGAACCTGGGCAACCCGATTCTTCCGGCTATTCATGGTGGTGTGATCGGTGGTTTCATGGAAATGTCTGCCGCGATCTATCTGATGATGTCCCAGGACAGCCTGCGCATGCCCCGCATCGTCGATTTTTCACTGGATTACCTGCGCGCCGGCCTCAATCGTGAAACCTACGCGGAATGCCGCTTGACCCGCCAGGGCAACCGGGTGGCCAATGTGATGATCACCGCCTGGCAGAAATCCCGTTCACAGCCGATCGCGACGGCGCGCGCACACTTCCTTCTAGAAGACTGATTTCCGCCCCGTCCGGGGCTTGAAATGCCGTGGCGTGCCCCCATTTCCCTGTTCAACGCGAACTCTCAAGTCGGGTGGTGCGGGCCGGAGGGGCTTTTCAAAACCGTGCGGAGCCATGGATGGCGGAGCCGAGCGTACACGGACGTATTCACAGCGTGTTTTGAAAAGCCCCTCCGGCCCGCGCCGCTCCACCGAACCAAACAGAGCAGGAGAAAGAAACGCCATGACGGTAGAAGCCAATAAAGAAACGCTTGGATTCCAGACCGAAGTGAAGCAACTGCTTCATCTGATGATTCACTCTTTGTATTCGAACAAAGAGATTTTCCTTCGTGAACTGATTTCCAACGCCTCCGACGCTGAAGACAAACTGCGTTTTGCGGCGCTGAAAGACGACAGCCTCTACGAAGGGGAATCCGAGCTGAAAATCCGCCTTGATTTCGACGGGGAAAAGAACACCATCACCCTGGCCGATAATGGCATCGGCATGACCCGTGATGACGTGGTTCAGAACCTGGGCACCATTGCCCGCTCCGGTACCGCCGAGTTTCTTCAGCAGCTCTCCGGTGACGAAAAGAAAGACAGCAAGCTGATTGGTCAGTTCGGTGTCGGTTTCTACTCCGCCTTTATCGTGGCTGACAAGGTCGAGGTGTTTACCCGCCGTGCCGGTGCGCCGAAAGAGGAGGGTGTGCACTGGGAGTCGAACGGCGACGGTGAGTTCACTATCGAGCAAGTTGACCGTGACATCCGCGGTACCGAGATTGTTCTGCACCTGAAATCCGACGCCAAAGAATTCGCCGACGGCTTCCGTCTGCGCGGCCTTGTGAAGAAATACTCCGATCACATCTCCTTCCCGGTGGTGATGAAGGCCGAATCGGAGGAAGAGGGCAAAGAAGGCGAGTACGAGACCGTCAACGACGCCACTGCGCTGTGGACGCTGCCCCGTACCGAGATCAAGGACGAGGAGTACAAGGAGTTCTACAAGCACATCGCCCACGACTTCGAAGATCCGCTGACCTGGTCCCACAACAAGGTGGAAGGCAAGCTGGATTACACCAGCCTGCTGTACATTCCGGCCCGCGCGCCGTTCGACATGTACAACCGGGAAGCGCCGCGCGGCCTCAAGCTCTACGTGCAGCGCGTGTTCATCATGGACGACGCCGAACAGTTCCTGCCGCTGTACCTGCGTTTTGCCAAGGGCGTGATCGATTCCAACGACCTGTCCCTGAACGTGTCGCGGGAAATCCTGCAGAACGACAGCACGGTAGAGAGCATTCGCTCCGCGCTGACCAAGCGGGTGCTAGATATGTTGTCCAAGCTGGCGAAGAAAGACGGCGAGCAGTACCAGAAGTTCTGGGACGAATTCGGAACCGTGGTCAAGGAAGGCCCGGCGGAAGATTTCAGCAACCGCGAGAAAATTGCCGGCCTGTTGCGATTCGCGTCAACCCATACCGGTGAGCGCGCCCAGAACGTATCCCTGGATGATTACATCGGCCGTATGAAAGACGGTCAGAAGAAGATCTATTACATCACCGCTGACAACTTCACTGCCGCCAAGAGCAGCCCGCACCTTGAAGTGTTCCGCAAGAAGGGCATTGAGGTCCTGATCCTGTCTGATCGCATTGACGAGTGGATGATGGGCTACCTCAACGAATACGACAGCAAGCAGTTCCAGGACGTTGCCCGGGGCGATCTGGACCTGGGTGAGGTGGAGACCGAGGAAGACAAGAAGCACAAGGAAGAGGCGGCCGTCGAGCACAAAGACCTGCTTGAACGCATCAAGAAAGCACTGGATACCAAGGTGCAGGACGTTCGCGTTACCAATCGCCTGACCGATTCCCCGGCCTGCCTGGTGGTCGGTGATTTCGACATGGGTGCACAGATGAAGAAGATCATGGAAGCCGCCGGTCAGAAAGTACCGGACAGCAAGCCGATCTTCGAGATCAACGTGGACCACCCGCTGGTTCAGCGCCTCGAGAACGAGAAGGGCGATGAGCGTTTCGGAGAATTGTCTGCCGTGCTGCTGGACCAGGCGACCCTGGCCAGTGGTGAGCAGCTCGAGGATCCGGGAGCCTACGTCACCCGCCTCAACCGTCTGTTGCTGGAACTGGCCAACTGAACGCCAATGCACCAGATCATTGTGGACCTCAGCATCAGCCCTGACGAGTGGATCAAACTCTACCAGGGCGTTGCGACTGATGTTCACACCACCGCCCGGGACGGACGCTCAGTCCGCTTCCCGGCGCGGATTCTATCCCGTTTCTACCTCCGCGACGGCATTCGTGGCAGCTTCCGGATCGTGTTTGACGACGCCGGCAAGTTCGCATCCATTGAACAGCTTTGAGCCGAAGCACGCCTTTGTGTAACTGCCAGTTATAAACAAAAGCTTTCACAATTTTATTTTTAATTAATTGTATCTTTTGTTGCCCGCCGCGCTATGGTAATCCTGTTCTCGTGAGAAAGGAGTCGCCCGATGTCAGCGTTTTCACTGGGTCGTCACAAAGATTGGCGAAGTTATCTAGGGATACTGGCGGACTACTTGAGCGATTTTGCGTGCGCTCAGTAAGTCCGGGTGAGTCCGGAACACCGGCGAGACAGCCTATAGGCATTCGCTATACGGGACATAAGAAATCCTGCGAGCAGGGTATTTTATCTGTCCTATAGTTAGTGGGCCTTCAGAGAGATAGAGAAAGTGTCGTTTTGCAACCCGATCAGGAGAGAGCAATGACTCAGAACAATGACTCAGGCGGAAAGTGTCCGGTAATGCATGGTTCCAACACCCAAGAGCAGGGTGATGTTAAGGCCTGGTGGCCGGAAAATCTGAATCTCGAGATCCTTCATCAGCACGACACCAAATCCAACCCGATGGGCGAAGATTTTGACTACCGCGAAGAAGTCAAAAAGCTTGACTATGAAGCCCTGGAAAAGGACATGCATGCGCTGATGACCGACAGTCAGGACTGGTGGCCTGCTGACTGGGGTCATTACGGTGGCCTGATGATCCGTCTGGCCTGGCACGCTGCGGGTACATATCGCCTGGCCGATGGCCGTGGTGGCGCCGGAACCGGTAACCAGCGTTTTGCTCCTCTCAACTCCTGGCCCGACAACGGCAACCTGGACAAGGCCCGCCGTCTGCTGTGGCCCCTCAAGAAAAAGTACGGCAACAAGATCAGCTGGGCTGACCTGTTCATTCTGGCCGGTAACGTTGCTTATGAGTCCATGGGCTTCAAAACTTTCGGCTTCTCCTATGGCCGTGCGGACATCTGGCACCCGGAAGAAGACATCTACTGGGGTGCTGAAAAAGAGTGGCTGGCACCGTCAGACAGCCGCTACGAAGACGTAACCAAGCCGGACACCATGGAAAACCCGCTGGCTGCTGTCCAGATGGGTCTGATCTATGTGAACCCGGAAGGTGTTAACGGTAACCCTGATCCGCAGGCAACCGCCGAGCAGGTGCGTACCACTTTTGCCCGTATGGCAATGAACGATGAAGAGACTGCGGCCCTGACTGCCGGCGGGCACACTGTGGGTAAGGCACACGGTAACGGCGACGCGGATGCGCTTGGGCCAGAGCCGGAAGGTGCGGATGTTGAAACCCAGGGCTTCGGCTGGATCAATCCGAATCTGGATGGCAAGGCCACCAATGCCGTGACGTCCGGTATCGAAGGTGCCTGGACCACCAACCCGACCACGTTCGACATGGGTTATTTCAACCTGCTGTTCGGGTATGAGTGGAAGCTCACCAAGAGCCCGGCCGGTGCCAACCAGTATGAGCCGATCGATATCAAAGAAGAGGACATGCCGGTTGATCCCACGGACATGAAGACCCGCGTTCGGCCGATGATGACCGACGCCGACATGGCCATGAAGGTGGATCCCAAGTACCGCGCCATCTGCGAAAAGTTCATGGCAGATCCCGAGTACTTCAAGGATTGCTTCGCCCGCGCCTGGTTCAAGCTGACGCACCGGGATATGGGTCCGAAAGCCCGTTACATCGGTCCGGACGTGCCGGCAGAAGACCTGATCTGGCAGGATCCGTGCCCCCAGGGTGAGACCAACTACGTCGAAGAAATCGTCAAGGCGAAGATCGATGAAGCTGGCCTGAGCCTGAATGAGCTGATCACCACCGCCTGGGACAGCGCCCGCACCTACCGGGGTTCTGACATGCGTGGTGGCGCCAACGGCGCCCGCATCCGTCTGGCTCCGCAGAAGAACTGGGAAGGCAATGAACCGCAGCGTCTGTCCAAGGTGTTGGGTGTCTACGAGAAAATCTCGGCAGAAACGGGCGCCAGCATTGCTGACGTGATTGTTCTGGGCGGCAACCTGGGCATCGAGAAAGCGGCCAAAGCGGCAGGCCATGACGTGCATGTGCCGTTCCTCAAGGGCCGTGGCGATGCCACCGAAGCTCAGACTGATGCCGATTCGTTCGAGCCGATGGAGCCGCTGGCGGATGGCTTCCGCAACTGGCAGAAGAAGGACTACGTGGTCAAGCCGGAAGAGATGCTTCTGGACCGCGCCCAGCTGATGGGTCTGACAGCGCCGGAAATGACCGTACTGATGGGCGGTATGCGGGTGCTGGGTACCAACTACGGCGACACCAAGCACGGTGTGTTCACGGACCGCGTCGGTCAGCTGACCAACGATTTCTTTGTGAACCTGACCGATATGGCGAACCGGTGGGAGCCCACTGGCAAGAACGCCTACAACATCGTGGATCGCAAGAGCGGCAACACCAAGTTCACCGCGACCCGTGTTGATCTGGTGTTCGGTTCCAACTCCATCCTTCGCGCCTACGCCGAGGTGTACGCTCAGGACGACAATGAAGAGAAGTTTGTGAAAGACTTCGTTGCCGCCTGGGTCAAGGTCATGAACGCGGACCGCTTCGACGTTAAATAAACCACGCTGCAAAAACAGGCACTCCCCTCGGGGAGTGCCTGACTCATCCTCGCAACAACCTACTACCAACCTCCGCCCATATTCCTTACAATCCCGCTCCGTCTATTGTTTAACCAATTGTGAAGTACTGCCGGAGCCCGCATGCGAATTATCCTTGCCCCGATGGAAGGTCTGGTGGATGCCCCCATCCGCGAAACACTGACCAAAGTTGGCGGTATTGACCGGTGTGTGACCGAGTTCATTCGCGTGACCCACGGCATGCTACCGCCCCGGGTTTTCTACAAGTATGCGCCTGAGCTCCACAACGGTTCGCTCACCGAAGTGGGTACGCCGGTGGCCGTTCAGTTATTGGGTTCAGATCCGGTTCAGATGGGCCGGCATGGCCTGAAGGCGGCGGAACTCGGCGCCAACCAGGTCGATATCAATTTCGGGTGCCCCGCCAAAACCGTCAACAAGCATAAGGGCGGTTGTGTGCTGATGCGGGAGCCGGAGCTGATGCACGACATCGTCGCCCAGGTCCGACAGGCGGTGCCGGCGGACATCCCGGTCACCGCCAAGATGCGTCTGGGCTACGATGATCGCTCCATGGGCGTGGCGTGCGCCCAGGCACTGGAAGCGGCGGGAGCCGAAGAGATCGTGATCCACGCTCGCAGCAAGGTCGACGGCTACAAGCCACCGGCTTACTGGGAAGAAATTGCGAAAGCGCGGGAGGCGGTCGGTATCCGGGTCATCGCTAACGGTGAGATCTGGACGGTCGACGATTACTGGCGCTGCCGTGAAGTGTCCGGTTGTGAGGATGTGATGATCGGCCGCGGCCTGATCGCGCGCCCGGACCTCGCACGAAAAATTCGCGCCAGCCAGCAGGGCGAGACAGTGGCAGATATGACCTGGCCGGAGGCGGTGGCGCTGGTCTGCGAATACGCCTTCGCGCTGCAGACTCGCCTGGAAGACCGGTTTGTCACTGGCCGCGTTAAACAATGGCTCAATTACCTCCGCCAGGGCTTTGTTGAGGCAGAGGTGTTGTGGCCCGAAGCCCGCAAAATCCGCCAGGTCGAGGCCATGCTGGCCTGCCTCCGGCAAGCCATCAAGGTGCCGCAGGCCGCCTGATCCCGGCCCGCATCGGTTCGAACAATAAACAGTGGAGAGGGATGTGATGGTACGTTCAGGATTGATAGCCGCCCTTGCGGCGGGGCTCGCGCTGGGTTCTGCCCCGGTGGCGGCGGAAAATACGGTGCGGGTAACGCCCCTGGGAAGCCACGACGGCGAGTTCTGCGGCCGCGACCGCGCCCTGGTGTTTGAAGATCCCAACGGTACCCGGATTCTTTACGATGCCGGTCGCACGGTCGCCGGACCAGACGATCCAAGGCTGGGTGACATCGACGTGATACTGGTGTCCCACATGCACGGGGATCACGTGGGTGACCAGCGCATCCGCGAAACCAACGCCGGCACCTGCGCATCGCCGGACACCTCGGTGAGCACGCTGCCGCAGTCCAACACCGTCGATATCGCCGTTAAAAAGAAATCGCGGATTGTCACCGGCAGTGAGATGCCCGCCTTCTTCGCCGCGAAACTGAAAGAAGCCGGCGCAGATCCCTCGAATTCCGTGCTGGTTCGCTTTGGCGGCGAGCGGGAAGAGGGTGGGGTTAAAATCACCACCGTACCGGCAGCACACAGCAATGGCGTTTCATCTTCGTTTCTCAGCGGTCCGCTGGCGGACTACCTGCAGGCGGCGGGCGTTGGAGCCAGCGTGGGGCCGCCAACCGGGTACGTGCTGACCTTCAGTAACGGTCTGGTGGTATACCTGTCCGGCGACACCGGCATCACCGCGGAACAGAAACTGGTGGTCAATGACCATTACGGGGCGGAACTGGTGGTGATGAACATTGGCGATACCTTCACCACCGGCCCGGAAGAAGCGGCTTTCGTCGTGAACGAGTTGATTCAGCCGAAGGCAGTGATCGCCTCTCACGCCAACGAACCCGCCACGCAAAACGGAAAAGTGCAGGGCGGCACGCGCACTGCCCGGTTCACTGAGCTGGCACAGGCCCCGGTACACGTCCCACTCAGTGGCAAGACGATGGGGTTTGATAGCAACGGCAGCTGCGTTTCCGGTTGCTGAGCTCATCACCGGTAAAAGCACGGAGGAGGGCGTTCAGCCCTCCATGTCAGTGCTGTATTCCCCGTTACGTGCCGCGCCGTTCAGTTGTGCCCGTTTGTGCATGGCGCTCTGGGCAGCCGGGCCGTTCTCCAGCGTGCCGGCCCAGGCCTTTTGCGCTGGTTCCTGCAAGGCCCGGCCGTAAGAAAAGCTCAGAGCCCAGGGCTGCGGGCCGTGCTGGTTGATGGCGTTAAGATTGGCCGTCGCTTCTTCCGGCGTCTGGCCGCCGGACAGGAACACAATGCCCGGAACCGCCGCCGGTACCACCCGCCGGAACACGTGGAGGGTGGCTTCAGCGACCTGTTCCGGATTGGCCTGGGTGGTATGGGATTTACCGGGTGTCACCATGCTGGGCTTGAGGAGCATGCGCTCCAGAACCACGCCATGGCGATGGAGCGCGTCGAAAACCGCCTTTAATACCGATTCGCTTACCTGCGCGCTGTGTTTAATGGTGTGATGGCCGTCGATGAGAACCTCAGGTTCCACAATCGGCACCACACCCAGCGATTGGCAAACGGCGGCATAGCGGGCCAGCACCTCGGCATTGGCTTCAATCGCCAGTTGGCTCGGGTTGGTGTCGGTAATGTGATAGACGTCCCGCCACTTGGCAAACCGGGCGCCCTGTTCCCGGTAACCCTGCAACCGCTCCTCCAGGCCATCCAGTCCGTAGGTAATCTCATCCCCCGGTGCGTTGGCCATCGGTCCCTTGCCTTTATCCACCTTGATGCCGGGCACAATGCCCTGGCGCAGCAACAGCCCGGCCATGGGTTCGTTGTCGAGGCTACGCTGGTTCAGGGTTTCTTCGTAGAGGATCACTCCGCTGATGTGGTCTCCCAGACTCGGGGTGGAAAAAATCAGGCTGCGATACTCCCGGCGTTTCTCTTCCGTGGATTCAACCCCGATCGCCGCAAACCGCTTGGCGATGGTGGGGGCGCTTTCGTCGGCGGCAAGTATGCCTCTGCCCTTGCGAATCAGTTTCTCGACGGTGTCTTCCATGTCCTGCTGATGGCTCATGAGGTTTCTCCTTTCCCTGCTGGGGCTGCTGGTTTGGCCGAAGGCGTGTTAACCAGTGTAGACCGTTCACGCAGATTAAATTTTGATCTGTGCAAAGGCGCCGCCGGCAAATCAGGCATAAGCTGAGGTCAGGACCACCTGGGAAAGGATGCAGGCCATGAAAACCGTTGTGAGTGTCAGTCAGGGCTCGTCGGAATACGATTATCAGCTGGAAACCGAATTTATGGGGCAGCCCTTCCGGGTGATTCGGATCGGCACCGACGGTGATCTGTCGCGGGCTGAGGCGATTCTGGAAAATGTGCGGGAGCAGGCAGACGCCATCGGCCTGAGCATGGTGCACGATCACTACCAGGTGGGGCGGGAACAGATCGAGCACCCGGACACGGCCCGGCTTGAAGCCTGCGTGCCGGACAAGTCCGTGACCACCGGCGCAGGGCTGCGCCGCATTCTGCAGGAGTGGGCGGTGCGCCACACCCAGAGTGAACTGGGGCATTTTTTTGATAATGCCCGGGTGCTCTGTTTCAACGGCCAGGCCAGCTATCGCATTGCCCTGGCGTTATCAGAGCACACCGACAATCTGCAATTCGCCGATCCCTACACGGATTTCGGCCTGCCACGCCTGCTGACGTCCCTGGGACAACTCGAGCGTTATACTGCGATCACCGCACCGCTGTTGTACAAGCCGCTCGCGGCGCGGGCACTGGATGCCCTGATCCACAACCCGCTGTATCGACTCGGCGAGGGCCTGGTGCAAGGGTCCCTGCATCAGGCCGTCAGACAGTCCCACGTGCTGGTGGCGGCGGTTGGAGAGCTGGCGGATTTCACCCAGACCGAGCTGGATGGTAAAACCGTGGTAACCTCCCGGGTCACCGAGCAATCATTGGACTGGATGCGCTCACGCAAGGTTGCCATGGTGGTGGACTACAGCCCCTGGCTGGAAGGTCGACCGGTGGGCGCCAACGTCATGGAGGCGATGATCAGTGCGGCCCTGGAGCGGGCGCCGGCGCAACTGGCAGCGAACGACTTTCTGGATGTGATTGACCAGTTGGGCATCGAGCCGCGGATTCTCTATCCGAATGGCTACCGCCGGGTAAACCGGTTCGCTTTCGTGATTCATCCACTGTCACAGCAGTATCTCACCAAAACGCCGCCGCTGGGCTGGATTGCCAGCGTGTCGCCGCCGGGGGTCATGAATCTGGTTGAAAAAGCTGTGGCCTACACGCCGCCTTTTGTCTATTCCCACATTGAGGGTGTGGTGTCGCCCACCGGAGACGAGGCCGAGGGCTGGCTGATCACCGTGGGTGGCACGCCGCGGGAGATCATGTCCCACAGTCCGGAATTTACCTACAGCCGCTTACTGGCCGCGGCCAGGCTGGCGAAAAAACTGGGCGCCCAGATCATGGGACTCGGGGCTTTCACGAAAGTGGTGGGCGACGCCGGCATCACGGTTGCCAAGCGAGCTCCGTTGCCCATCACCACCGGCAACAGTTACAGCGCCTCGGGCGCAATATGGGCGGCTCATGACGCAGTAAAACGGATCGGGCTGGTCCAGGTGGGACCCAGCGGCAAAATGGCCGGCAAGGCCATGGTCGTCGGGGCGACCGGTGCCATCGGCTCGGTCTGCGCCAGGCTGCTGGCCAAGGCGGTGGATGAGATTGTTCTGGTGTCGCCGGAGGCGGCGAAACTGCTGGCCCTGAAAGAGAGCATCCTGATGGAGACGCCGGGCGCGACGGTTCACGTTGCCGCCTCCACCGATCGTGATCTGGGTGATATGGATATGGTGGTGACAGCCACCTCCGGTGCCGGAAAGCGGGTATTGGACATCCTTCAGGTCAAGCCCGGCTGTGTGATTACCGACGTTGCCCGTCCACTGGATATTCCTGCGGAAGACGTGGCGAAGCGGCCGGATGTGCTGGTCATTGAGTCCGGGGAGATCCACCTGCCCGGTGATGTCCATATGAAAGACATCGGGCTGCCCGCGGGCGTTGCCTACGCCTGCCTTGCCGAAACCATCGTGCTGGCGCTTGAAAGCCGGTTCGAGAACTTCACGCTGGGTCGTAACATCGAGTGGGAGAAAGTGCGGGAGATCTACAGACTGGGTCTCAGGCACGGTATGACGCTGGCCGCCATTTCCGGGGTCAACGGCGTATTCGGTGAGGAGGACTTCGAGCGGGTGCGCTCGCTGGCCAGTGTCGGTGTACCGGCACGCAGCGAGCCCCTGCAATCAATGCCCCACGGGTGACGCTATTTTACGCCGTAAGCCATCATTGCCTCGGCCAGTTTTTTGAACGCGTAGATGTTGGCACCCTTGCTGTAGGGGTAAATGCCGTTTTTGCGCTTTACATGCTGAATACAGCGGTCGTGAATGTCCGCCATGATGCCGCTGAGCATGGTGTCGACCTTATCCATACTCCAGCTTTGCAGTGACGCGTTCTGGGACCGCTCCAGCCCGGATACCGCAACACCGCCGGCATTGGCGGCTTTGCCGGGGCCGTAGAGCAGGTTGGCTTCGATCAGCTGGTCATGGGCTTCCTGGGTCAGGGGCATGTTGGCACCTTCGCACAGGGCCACCAGCTCGTTCTTGATCAGCCGTTTCATGGCGTTTCCGTCCACCTCGTTCTGAGTGGCGCAGGGCAGGGCGATGGCGCCCTTGGCCGAGACCCAGGGGGTCTTGCCCGGGTGCCAGGTGCCGCAGGATGCGTCCGCCAGGGCGCCGTGCTTCTCCAGCTTCAGGGTGCGGATCGACGCCAGCTCCTTCGCGGTCATACCCTCGCGAAATACCCGGGTGCCGCCGGAATCCGACACGGTGATGACCTTCGCGCCTTCCTGGATGCATTTCTCGGCAGCGTAGAGTGCCACGGTACCGGCACCGGAGATCAAAACCCGCTGGCCTTCCACGGACTGGTCATGGGCTTTCAGCATGTTCTTGAGAAAGTAGACCACACCATACCCTGTTGCTTCAGTGCGGCCGCAACTGCCGCCGAAGCCCGGTGATTTGCCCGTGAGCACGCCCTCCCACCGGTTGGTCAGCTTGACGTAATGGCCATACAGAAAGCCAATCTCACGGGGCCCCACGTTGATGTCGCCCGCCGGCACGTCGACGTTCGGTCCGATGTGACGATACAGTTCCTGCATATAGGCCTGACAAAAACGCATGATTTCCCGTTCGCTGCGGCCCTTGGGATCAAAATCTGCACCGCCTTTGCCACCGCCCATGGGCAGGCCAGTGAGGGCGTTCTTGAAGCACTGCTCGAAGCCGAGGAATTTCAGCACGCTTTCGTTGACCGAAGGATCAAAGCGGATCCCGCCCTTGTAGGCGCCCAGCACATTGTTGAACTGCACGCGCCAGCCACGGTTGACCTGAACATTGCCCTTGTCGTCTTCCCAGCAGACCCGGAAGCGCACGATGCGATCCGGCTCGAGCATACGCTCCGCGATGTTCCAGCGACGGTAGGCCGGCTCCTTGCGATAGACGCTGGCCACGTCGTCAAACACTTCCATGACGGCCTGATGGTACTCATCGGAGTGGGGGTGGCTCTGGTTGAGGGTGTTCTGAATGTGGTCCTGCAGCTTGCTCATTTTCGGTCCTTTTGTCCTGTGAACTCAATTGCATACGAGGGCAGGTGGAGGAATGGATTTTTAGCAGCGCAACGGCGCCCGATGGTTTATGTTGTAAACCTCAAGGAAAATTCCCGTGGTGGAGAACGGTTTGATCACTTATACCTTGCTGGCTTTTGCCGTGATTCTGCTGGTGGTTACTGTACTGGGCAAGGTGCGTCTCCACGACTGGTGGATACGGGTGTGCGAGTTCCCCCGGGTACAGATCGCCTGCCTGACGGTGTTGGTTGCCGTCATTGCCCTGGGGTTGGGTGAGGGCGACGCGCTGGGTTGGGTGCTCGGGGTGTGTGCCACGGTGCTGGTCCTGCAGATGTTCCGCATCCTGCCGTGGACACGGCTGTGGCCGCTTCAGGTTCAGCGTGCCGAGCCCGGCCACAAAGAACGCTGTGTGACCCTGCTGGTCGCCAATGTGCTCACACCCAACCGGAACAGTGAGGGTCTGATCCGTCAGGTCCGTGAGCGGCAACCGGATGTGCTACTGACCCTGGAATCGGACCAGTGGTGGGGCGATCAACTGGATCAGGCCTTCGGTGACTGGCCCACCATCGTGCGCGTGCCCCTGGACAACCTCTACGGCATGCACCTGTATTCCCGCTTGCCGCTGGAAGAGGCCGAGGTCAAATACCTGATTCAGGACGACATCCCGTCTATTCACGGCTGGCTGAAACTGCCCAGTGGTGACCGCGTCAGACTGCATGCCCTTCACCCAAGGCCCCCGGCGCCGAGCGAGAGTGAGGAGTCGCTCTGGCGAGATGCCGAGCTGCTGTTGGTCGGTGAGCAGATCCGCAAGGGCGGGTATCCCGCGGTTGTCGCCGGTGACCTCAACGATGTCGCCTGGTCACGAACCACCCGGCTGTTCTGCCGGGTCAGCGGTATGCTGGATCCCCGGCGGGGTCGCGGCATGTTCAACACCTTCCACGCTGGCCACTGGTTTCTGCGCTGGCCGCTGGATCACGTGTTCACAACCGAGCATTTTACCCTCGGCAATATCGAGCGACTGGCCCCGTTCGGATCCGATCACTTTCCGATGCTGGCAACCCTGTGTTTCCGGCCATCGCGCTCCGATGAGCACGAGGCGCCGGAGGCTAATCGGGAGGAACGGCAGGAAGCCCGTGAGAACATCCGCGAGGGCAAGGCGCGGGAATAGGAAACCTGAGGCGGTCAGAGCGCCTTTGCCGCACGCGCTGCGTGCAGTTTCTTGTAGCTGTCGATCAGGCGCAGGTGTTTGTCCAGCCCCTCAAGTTGCATGTTCGTCGGCGTCAGACCGTGGAAGCGTACACGGCCCTCCACCAGGCCAACCACTTCCTGCATGGTCTGTTCACCGTACATACGTTGCAGGTTGACCAGGAAGTCGCCCAGCTCGAGTTCCTCATCGAGGGTGATTTCCAGCACGGCATTGACCGCACGGTAGAACAGATTGCGCTCCACCGTGTTGTCGTTGAACTGCAGGAACGCCTCCACCCGCTCCAGGGCGTCTTCGTGCTGCCCGAGGGCGAGATTGATCAGCAACTTGAGTTCCAGCACGGTGAGCTGGCCCCACACGGTGTTCTCATCGAATTCGATGCCGATCAGGGTGATGATGTCCGTGTAGTCGTCGATCTGACTTTCTTCCAGATGCTCGACCAGAGCAGCCAGTTCATCGTCGTCCAGTCTGTGCAGGTTGAGGATGTCTTCGCGGTAGTCCAGGGCCTTGTTAGTGTTGTCCCACACCAGATCGTCCGCCGGGTACACCTCGGAATAGCCGGGCACCAGAATGCGGCACACCGGCGCGCCCAGTTCCTCGTAGACGGCCACATAGGTTTCTTTGCCCAACTCTTTCAGAATGCCGAACAGGCCAGCCGCCTCTTCTGCGTTGGTGCCGGAAAAATCCCATTCGCAGAAGTCATAGTCGGACTTTGCGCTGAAGAAGCGCCAGGACACCACGCCGGTGGAATCAATGAAATGCTCCACGAAGTTGTTCGGCTCGGTCACCGCCAGGCTGTTGAAGGTGGGCGGTGGTACATCGTTCAGGCCTTCAAAGCTGCGGCCCTGAAGCAGTTCGGTCAGGCTGCGCTCAAGGGCCACCTCGAAGCTCGGGTGGGCGCCGAAGGAGGCGAATACGCCGCCGGTACGCGGGTTCATCAGGGTGACGCACATCACCGGGAACTGGCCACCCAGGGATGCGTCCTTGACCAGCGTGGGGAAGCCCTGGGCTTCCAGCGCCTGCACCCCCTCGAGGATGTTCGGGTATTTTTCCAGCACGTGCATGGGCACGTCCGGCAGCGCCAGTTCTTCTTCGATGATCTGTTTCTTGACCGCCCGCTCGAAGATCTCTGACAGGCACTGCACCTGGGCTTCCTGCAGGGTGTTGCCGGCACTCATGCCGTTACTGAGAAACAGGTTCTCGATCAGGTTGGAGGGGAAATAGACCACCTCGCCATCAGACTGGCGCACGAACGGCAGAGACACGATGCCGCGCTCGGTCTTGCCGGAGTTGGTATCAATCAGATTGGAGCCGCACAGCTCACCGTCAGGATCATAAATGGCCCGGCAATGGTCATCCAGAATGCCTTCGGGCAGCTCGTCTTCCGGGCCCGGCTGGAACCATTTTTCGTTGGGGTAGTGCACGAACTCGCTGTTGGCGATGTCCTCGCCGAAGAACTGGTCGTTGTAGAAGAAGTTGCAGTTCAGCCGTTCGATAAATTCACCCAACGCGGAGCACAGGGCGCTTTCCTTGGTCGCTCCCTTGCCGTTGGTGAAACACATGGGCGACGCCGCATCGCGGATGTGCAGTGACCACACGTGGGGCACGATGTTGCGCCAGGATGCGATCTCAATCTTCATGCCCAGACCTTCAAGGATGCGGGTCATGTTGGCGATGGTCTGCTCCAGGGGCAGGTCTTTGCCTTCGATAAAGGTCTGGCTGCCGCCTTCCGGCTGGGTCATCAGCAGCGCCTGGGCGTCGGCGTCCAGGCTTTCGACGGTTTCAATCTCGAATGTCGGGCCGGTCTGCACTACCTTCTTGACGGTACAGCGGTCGATGGAGCGCAGAATGCCCTGGCGATCCTTGTCAGAAATGTCTTCCGGCAGCTCTACCTGAATCTTGAAGATCTGGTTGTAGCGGTTTTCCGGGTCCACGATGTTGTTCTGGGACAGGCGGATGTTCTCGGTGGGTATGTCCCGCGCCAGACAATACACCCGCACAAAATAAGCTGCACAGAGGGCAGACGACGCCAGAAAATAATCGAAGGGGCTGGGGGCCGAACCGTCCCCCTTGTAGCGAATCGGCTGGTCCGTCACCACGGTGAAATCGTCAAACCTGGCTTCAAGTCTGAGGTTGTCGAGAAAGTTGACGTTGATTTCCATTACGAAGATACCTGGATCGGAGAGTTTGGCGCGCCATTGCATTCAATGGCGGCCATTATCCAGTTTTTGCAGGCGTTCGTCTTGGTCAGATGGCGGTTTTACGCGTGGTTTCCGGCGCAGTCTCCTTCAGCCGGTTCTCCCATTGCTGTGCCGCTTCGGCATTGCCGGCGTCACTGGCCGCGCGCGCAGCCCCTGCCAGTGTATTGAACCGCCGTGGCCAGGTCTGATCCGACCGTTCGTATGCGGCCAGGGCCTCGTCCGGGCGGTCGAGAGACAGCAGCAAATCGCCCAGTGATTCGTAGGGCGGCAGCAGTGAGCCCGGCGTTACCGGATGTTTCTCCACCGTGGCTTCCAGTTCACCGGCAGAGGTCATCAGTTCAATGGCGCGCTCGGCATCGTCTTCGGCGTGGGCGATCCAGCCGGTAAGTATTCTGCGATCAACCTCCAGGTACACCGCAAACCGTTGGTCCGGTTCTGATTTCGCGTCTTCCACCAGAGTCGCCATGCGCTGTTCCGCCTTGCGGGCCGCGTCCAGGTCTCCGGTATGCACCGCACCCAGACCACGGGCGAACCAGCTCAGCCCGTCCGGCCAGGCAAAGCTGTCCCAGCGGATGTACCCGGGCTTCCGGGGCGTCAGCGCGGCAGCAGCCTCCCAGTTTCGGGTTTCGACCGTCAGTCGGGCAGGGATCGACGCGAGATGGTAGGCGCCCGGGAAATTGCCCTGATGCGGTCCATTGGACTGCGCAGTCTCCCAGACCTTTGCGGCGGCCTGATCCTCACCGCGCTGGAGGTACCCGTAGACCAGATAGTCCAGTGCGTGGATGTAATGGAACGAGGTGGCGCCGTCTACTTTGTGGTCTTCCGCGAAATCGGCGGATCTGCGGTTCCATTCTATGGTCCGTGGCCAGTCGCCAAGCCGCACGTAGATGTGCGAGGGCATGTGCAGCGCATGGGGGACATTGGGCGCAATCTCGCCGTAGGATTCGACGATCCGGGTGGCGTTGGCGCCGCGGCCATCGGCGTCGGTGGCATGAATGGTGTAATGCACGGCGCCCGGGTGGGTAGGCTCGCGTTCCCAGGCGGCACGGAGCACCTGCTCGGCCTCGTCGTGCAGGGCTTGCCGGTTGTCATCGGACAGCGCCAGCGTGAGGCGGGAAACGGCATACAGCGTGGCCACATTGATGTCGTCCGGAAAGGCCTGATAGGCCTTGTCCATGCCTTCAATCCAGCCGGCAAGGCGCTCCCGGACCTGATCGGTTTCCGGCTCGAAGAAGGCGGCGGTGGCCTCAACAAGGCGCTTGTCTCGCTCATTGTTTGCCGAATCCCGGGCTTTCTCGATGGCTTCGCGCCCCCGGGCGATCTCCGCCGCCGTCGGGGTTGTTCCCCACAACGGTTGCAGCAGTGAGGTGGCGACGCCCCAATGGGCGGCAGCGCAGTCCGGAGCGGCTTCGGCAATGGCCTGGAATTCGGCGTGCGCCTGGGTGTACATCATGTGATGCATCATCCCCAGAGCATGGTCGATGTCCGGACGCAGATTTTCGGCGCAACTGGCGTTGAAATTCACGGCGCCGATGTCATCAGCGGCGGTGGCCGCAAGTGGCATACTGAGTGAAACGGCAAGGATGGCGTAGCGTAGATATGAATTCATGACAGAGCTCCCCTGAACCGTGGTGAATGGGGCCGGCATGTCATAAATCGGGTCAAGGACTGAGTATCATACTGCCAGTGGTGGCCATGCATGCGCAGCCTTCCACTTCGACGTTACGCCTCTTTTGTCAGCATGCCAACCCTTGAAAATACAGGGCCGACCACCGTTGTCAGCCGCGTTTAGTTGCTCTGTGTCAGGCCCATCTGCCAGAAATCGATTTCGAGCCGTGTCGCGTCGCTGAAGATGCGGGTGAGCTGTTCGAACCGCGCCGGGGAGACGTCGGCAAGGCGCTCGTTCAGCCAGCGGATTTCCGCGTCCATGGCCTGCTGGAACTCGTCGCTTTCGTACATGGCAATCCACGCGTCGTAGGGGTTTTGCTCGCCGCGGCGGGTTTCCGCCCGGCTGTTCAGCCAGTTGGCAATTTCACCGTAGCCCACCATGCACGGCGACAACGCCACGTGGAGATCCAGCAGATCGCCACGGTTTCCGGTATCAAGCACATAACGGGTGTAGGCAAGGGTAGCGCGGGCTTCCGGAAGCCGTGCCAGTTCCTCTTCCGAAATTCCCCATTCCTTGCAGTAGCTGATGTGCAGATCCAGCTCCACATCCACGATGGCCTGTAACCCCTCCTTGGCCTGCCGGAGATCGGTCAGGGTAGGGCTCTTGTAGGCAGCGAGAGCAAACGCGCGGGCGAACTGGATCAGGAACAGGTAATCCTGCTTCAGATAATGCTGGAACGCCTCCGGGGCCAGCGAGCCGTCCCCGAGCTGGCGGACAAAACTGTGTTCGATGTAGGCCTGCCATTCGGCCCGGCAGGCGTGCTTCAGATCTTTGAACTGATAGGGCATGTCAACTCCGGAAAGCGTTACTTTTGCTTACGTTTTAGCAACGGCTAAACTGACAGGCAACCTTCCCAGAATCAAGGACTGAACCCATGACGTTAAAACTTCAAGTCATCATCTGCAGCACCCGCCCCGGTCGCATCGGACCGTCGGTGGCGCAATGGTTCCACGAGTTTGCCAGGGAGCAGGGCCGTTTCGACTGCGAGCTGGTGGATCTGGCCGATTTCAACCTGCCGGTGTACGACGAACCCAATCACCCAAGGCTGCAGAAGTATGAGCACGAGCACACCAAAGCCTGGTCCGCGAGCGTGGCTCGGGCGGACGCCTACGTGTTCGTGATTCCGGAATACAATTTTTGCCCGCCGCCTTCGTTCATGAACGCGGTGAACTACGTCTACAACGAATGGAACTACAAGCCCTGCGGCTTCGTCAGCTACGGCGGCGTTTCCGGCGGTTTGCGCTCGGCCCAGCTCGCCAAACAGCTGGTAAACACCGTGAAAATGATGCCCATGGTGGAGGGCGTCATGGTGCAGATGCCCTGGGAACTGCTGGACGAAAACCGGGCGTTCAGGGCGGGCGACCACCACACCGGGTCCGCGACTACCATGCTGGAAGAACTGGCCAAGTGGGCACAAGCGCTGAAAACCCTGCGCTGAGTTACTCAACGAAGACTGAGCGTTGCGAGGAGTAATGCCATGAGTAATGTACTGGAATCGGCCGAGCAGAGCTGCGATGCCACCGAGGCGCCCTGCAGTGCCATCGAAACCATATTGAGCCCGCGGGTCGCCGACCTGGGCGGCTTCTCCGTGCGCCGCCTGCTGCCCACGGCCAAACGAAAAATGGTGGGCCCATGGATCTTTTTTGACGAAATGGGACCGGCGGATTTTTCGGCGGGAGAGGGCATCAACGTGCGGCCGCACCCCCACATCGGCATCGCCACGGTGACCTACCTGTTCGAGGGCGAGATCCTGCACCGGGACTCCGTGGGCAGTCTTCAGCCCATCCGACCCGGCGATATCAACCTGATGGTGGCGGGCAGCGGCATCACCCATTCCGAGCGTGAGCGCCCGGAGACCACCGCCACCGACCGCCGCCTTCACGGTTTGCAGCTGTGGCTGGCGCTGCCGGAAGCGCACGAAGAGACCGATCCCGGGTTCCACCATTACCCGGGCAATGACATCCCGGCCATCGAGGTGAACGGCGTGCCGGTGCGGGTCATGATGGGCAGCGCTTACGGGGTGACCTCGCCGGTGCGTCAGTTCAGTGCAACCCTGTATCTTGAGGCCACGCTCAAAGCCGGCCAGACACTGGAGCTGCCCCAGGCAGCCGAACGGGCTGTGTACGTGGCCCGCGGGGCGCTGACCGCCCACGGCTCCGAATTGCCTGCCCACAGCATGACGGTATTTGCGCCGGAGGCGGGGGTATCGGTCACGGCGACCGAAGACACCCGTATTGCCCTGATTGGCGGCGAGCCTGTGGGCCGGCGCTTTATCGAATGGAACTTCGTGTCGTCCAGCCATGCCCGCATCGAGCAGGCCAAGGAAGACTGGAGCGCGGGGCGCTTCGCCCGGGTGGTCGGTGACGAAGTGGAGTTTATTCCTTACCCGCCACCGGCTCGCGGCTGAATATCCCGATAATCGGCGTGCCATGGGCACGCATAACGGGCTCGATCTCGCGATGCAGCGCGTGGTACTGGTAAAACGGCACGCGCGGGAACAGGTGGTGAACCGAGTGCAGGTTCTGGCCCAGCCAGAACCACTCCAGCGGTTTCATCCACCGGGGCATGATCAGGCTGCTGGTGTTGCGGTAGCGCTTGGGATCCTGATAGGGAATGTGCGGGCGGTAGGCGAACCAGTAGGCGGTGAAGAAGCCGCCCAGCAGATAGCCCACAACGATCACAGCGAGGGTCCACGGCTGATTGACCATTACCACGAACCCCACGCGCCAGCCCACTGACACCAGCACCTCAAGGCAGTATATGACACGATCCTTCCGCGAAGCGGACGCCCAGTGTTGTTTGACAAAAAAGCTGTTCTGGACCCCCAGAAACCGGACCACCGTAGCCAACGCCGGCAGCACGCCCCCGCCCATTCCGCTGACCATGTAATCCGGGTCTTTGTCGGGCTGGTTGGTGTACCGGTGATGGGTGAAATGTTCGAGCCGGTGCGAGGCGTAGGGTATGGCAATCAGCGGTGCCACCAGATAACCGCAGAGATCGTTCAGCCACTGCCAGCGTTCCTGCCCGCCGTGGATATTGCCGTGCACGGCCTCATGCAGAGGGGTGTAGGCCATGTAGGTGAGGGCGCCCAGAACCGGCAGTGCCACCCAGGCCGGTATGGCGCCCACAGCGAACAGGGCCAGGTTTACCACGAAGCCGATCAGCGTTGCCGCCACCAGCAATACCGTGGGCCACGCCACATGGCCCATGTAGTGTTTGGCGGACGCAATCGCCTGTTTGTTGAGTACAGTCAGATCGTCGGACATGGTTGAACCTCTGCATGGATAATATTCACGAATGCCAGTTTATGGGGCGCCGGGAAAGCGTAACAGGACCCCGGTGGCCATTCGGCAGACATTTATGGCCATTAATGCGATGGCCGTTGATAAGCCTGTCGCGGTAGACTCCCTGCCATGTCGAACTTCGAAAACACTCTGCACCCCGTGGCCATCAGTCAGGTCATGATTAACTTTGCCCTCGGCCAGGGCGTTGATCGCGATACCTGCCTGCTGGGCACCGGCATCACCGACCGGGATCTCCAGGACGGTGAGGCGCTGGTTACCCGTGGGCAGGAAATGCGTTTGATCGAGAACCTGATGCTTGCCCTGCCGGATACTCCGGCACTGGGCTTTCAGTTGGGTCTCCAGTACAGCCTGGCCACCTTCGGCATCTGGGGCTTTGCCCTTCGCACCAGCCGCACGCTCCGCGAGGCCATCGGGCGGGCCATGCGGTATCTGCCCCTGAGCACCGCCTACTGCACCATTGCCAGAATCGACGAGGCGAACCGCTTCGGTATTACCATGGACCCGCAGGCGATTCCCCACCATCTGCGCCAGTTTCTGCTGGAACGGGATATCGCCACCGGCCTGAACCTGCTCAAGGAGCTGAGCCTCTCCGGCATGGGCATCGTTGCGCTGGAGTTTCAGGGTGAGCCGCCGGAGCATGCGCAACGGATCGCCGAATTGTGCGGTATTGATCCGATCTACCGCAGCTCGCGGAATGCTCTTGTGGTCCACAGCGACCTGGCGGATCAGCCTCTGGCCACCTACGACTCGCAACTGGTGCGCATGCTCGACGATCAGTGTCGCCGGCGCCTGGACCGGTTGCAGAGCTCTGGTCTGGCCGGGCAGGTGCGGCAGAAACTGCATGGGCCCCTGGGCCTGATGGCCTCGCTGGACGAGATGGCCCAGGCGCTGGCACTGTCGCCCCGCAGCCTGCGCCGTAAACTGGACCAGGAAGGCACCAGTTTTCGCACGCTGGTGGAAGACGAGCGCCGGCAAGTGGCACTCCAGTTTCTCGCCGGCAGCGACATGAAACTTGATGAACTGGCCATACACCTGGGGTATACCGATACCGCCAGCTTTACCCGCGCTTTCCGCCGCTGGATGGCGTGTACACCGGGCGAGTATCGGCAGAACCAACGTCTACAATCCGGGAGCCCGACATCATGACAACCCGCGTAACCCTTCACTACTGCACTGGCTGCAAATGGATGCTGCGATCCACCTGGATGGCGCAGGAGTTGCTGAGCACCTTTGATGGCATGATTGATGAACTGACTCTCAAACCCGGCACCGGCGGCATTTTCGAGGTCTACGTGAACGACACCCGCATCTGGTCCCGCAAGGAACAGGGTGGATTTCCGGAGATCAAGCAGCTCAAGCAGCTGGTACGCGACCAGATCGCGCCGGAGCATTCCCTGGGCCACTCGGATCGGGTGGACCAGGAACGCTAGGGAGTTCAGCGGATAACTAGAACGTGGTGTCCAGCACCGTGCCCATGCGGGTTTTGCCCAGAGCCGCGTCGAACTCATCCCCCTGCCATGCCGGGTGGCCGGCAATCATCACCAGTGGCACCACGCCGTCAGTCCGGTTGACCAGCTGCTCGTGGCGGAATTCCTCGCGGTACTGTCGTTGCACCGTGTTGTTGTGGTCCAGGCGACGCAGGGCAGAGGGGTTCACCAGAATCAGGTCCGCCTGATCACCCACCTCGATGCTGCCGCCCTTCACGCCGAACACCCGGGCCGGATCGCGGGTCAGCCGGCGAACCATGTAGGCGACGTCGATATCGCCGCCGTCGGAGGCCAGCTTGAGCGCGCGAAGGTTGCCATCGTAGAACGCCATGTTGGTGAGGTGGGCACCGCTGTCATTGAAACCGGGCAGCAGCTGGCGGTCCATCAGCAGGTTGCGCACCATTGTCTCGTCACGGTTGGCGGATACGGTGTACCAGCTCAGGTCGCGGTCAAAGGCCCGCAGCATAGCCAGCACAAAATCACCTTCGTCTTTCACGCCACTGAAATGAGTTTTGAGCAGGGTGGTTTCCGCTTCGGTAGCGTGGAATTCCCGGCCGGTGTTGGCGGCCTTTACCCGGTCAAAGACCTCGGCGAAGGTTTTGCCCTCCCAGGCCGTAAGGGGGCATACGTCAATGGTCATGTCCGCAAGGGTGCGGTTGAACGCATAATCTTCCAACCGCAGCCAGCGTTTGATCCGGCTCAGGCCGAAGCCGGTCTTGCCACTCATCCACATGGCCTTGAAGCGTTTGATGTAATCGGGATCGTTGAGGATCCGGATGCGCTCCTCCCGGTCTTCCAGTTCGGCTTCATTAAGAAGGCGCAGTTCCTCGATTTCCTCGGACAGCGGTGTCACTGCGCCGTCAGACCACACCTTGAAGGGTGCGGCCAGGGCCTGCAGGTGAAAATCACCCTTCAACAGCCAGGAATTGAGTACCCGCGCCAGCAGCCGTGCCAGCCGCACGATCTTGCGGTTACTTTGCACATCCAGGGCGGCAACCACGGTGGTTTTCAGGGGCTTGCCGTGCAGGCGGCCGCAGCTGAGCAGAAAGGTCTTGATGGTACCGATGGTGCTGTCTTTCGGTGGCGTGGCCTGCCACACACGGCCCTTGCGCCGCACCACATCCGTCAGCCGTTTGATCTCCGGGTATCTGGCAAACTGGGTGGGGATGGTTTTCCGTGTGTTGGGCTGGTTGGCCAGGTAGTGAAAGGGCAGGGCGTCGGTGGAGAAACCGGCATAGCCATCGTCCAGCGCCTTCTCCAGCAGCGCCTCCATGGCCTGCAGCTCGTCTTCCGTCGGATCGCGGGAGATGCTGGCGTCAAACCCCATTACTTCTATGCGCAGCATGGAGTGGGGTACCAGTGTCACCAGGTTGGGGCCGAGGCTGAGCTTGTTGAGGTGCTGGATGTACTCTCTGGGGTTGTGCCAGTCCACCTTGTCGGCGGTAGCCCGCAGCACGTCCTTGGGAATGTTCTCTACCCGGGCATAACAGTCGACAATGGGATCGGCGCCATCCTTGCGCTGGGCACCGAAGGCCAGCCCCAGACTGCAGTTGGCAATCACCACCGTGGTGGTACCGTGGCGAACCGATTCCGGCAATCCGGGTGCCACCTCCAGCTCCAGATCATAGTGGGTGTGAATATCGAACAGCCCCGGCATGGCCCAGTACTCGTTGCCATCGATGACCTGGCGGGCATTGGCCGGGTCCAGTTCCGGACCCCGCGCAGCGATTCTGCCGTTGGCAATGGCAATGTCTTCCCGGCGTGGCAGCTCTCCGGTGCCATCAAACACCTTGGCGCCGTGAATCAGATAATCCCAGATTGCGGCACTCGCGGTTGTTTCACTCATCATTGCTTCTCGCTGTGTTGTTCTGGTTTTCAAAATAGGCCGCCAGTAATTGCGTGCCGGTTTCGATCAGTTCATCCCGGGTTACATCCTGATGCCCCTGAAACACGTGCCGGTGTATAAGGCCCTCTGCCATGGAGAACAGGCAGAACGCGGTGGTTTCCACGTCGTCCCGCACGTAGCGGGCGACAAAAGACCGTACCCGCTCCATGAGGATCGCCTCGCCCTCATCCATCAGTGTTGCCAGCGCCGGGTCGACCCGGCGGCGGTATTCCAGCACGTCATGAAGGCCCGCTTCCTGCTGGTGGAAGTCGTACAGGAAACCGAGGGCCTCACGGAACAGATCGCGGATGTTGGTGGCCTTTGGCCGGGTTGACTCGCCACGGGTAAGTCCAAGCTTGGCGTCGGGCACCTGAATATGGGCGTGAAGGTCCTCGAACCGCTGGCGCGTGATTTCCAGCAACACATCGTGTTTGTTGTGGAAGTACTGGTAAAACGTGCCGGTGGCGACCCCGGCCCGGTCCGCGATGGACTTCGCCGTGGTGGCCTCGAACCCCTGGGCGGAGAATTCCTGAAAGGCGGCCTTCAGCAAGGCGTTGCGCTTGCGGATGGCCCGTTGCTGTTTCGGTGCTGGTTTCATAACGGTGTCCGGAATGTGTATAAGACAAGTAACAAAGATCAAACTTGACGTCAAGTTCAGGTTTTCGCATGATCTTGTCGCAACAACATCAACAAAGCGTCGAACAGGGCGCCGGGAGAACAGCATGCGACCAGCCGATTGGCAAGCCAGAGGCAGTACACTCACCGTCAACGGATTCAAGATTTTTGTTGTAGATGAGGGCCAGCCGGATCAGGACACCATCTTGCTGATCCACGGCTTTCCCACCGCAAGCTGGGACTGGCACAAGATCTGGCCGGCGTTGCGGCAGTCCTACCGGGTGGTCGCCATGGACATGCTTGGCTTCGGCTTCTCCGACAAGCCCGCCCGCCACCGCTATTCCATCCACGGTCAGGCCGATGTGGTTGAGGGCGTAGTTCAGCAACTGGGGTTGGAGCGCTTTCACGTACTGGCCCACGATTACGGCGATACCGTCGCCCAGGAACTGCTGGCACGGCAGAATTCGGGTGAGGGCGCCGGGCAGTGGCAGTCCGTGTGTTTCCTCAATGGCGGCCTGTTTCCGGAAACCCACCGAGCCCTGCTGACCCAGAAACTCCTGCTCAGTCCCCTGGGCCCGCTGTTCAACAAGTTATCCAACAAGCGCCGGTTCGACAGGGCCATGGCCCGGGTGTTCGGCCCGGACACCAAACCGGACGCCCGGGAGCTTGAGGACTTCTGGGCGCTGGTCAATCACAACAACGGCAAGCACATCTTCCACAACCTGATCACCTACATGAACGACCGCAAGCAGCACCGGGAGCGCTGGGTCAGCGCGATTCGCGATGCAGCGGTGCCCGTGGCGCTGATCAACGGGTCTCTGGACCCGGTTTCCGGCGCGCACATGGTGGCGCGCTTTCGTGAACTGGATCTGCCTCTGGCCTGGTTCGGTGAGCTCCCGCGTATCGGGCATTATCCCCAGGTTGAAGCCCCGGTTGAAGTGTCCGATTCGTATCTGACATTCCTGAAACAGCTTTGAGACATCTTTCCGGGCGCAGGCGTCTGATCTTGTTGCAACAGCGTACCTATGGGGTCTATCCACGGAGGAACGCCAACCATGTCTCAGCACAAACCTGCCCAGGAATCCTCAGATTCGCATCGGCTCCCTTGCCGGGGATGCCTCCCTGACTGTCCGAACTATGCGACCTGTGACGGTAAGCCGTGGCGGACCGTGAAAACTGCCAAGGCGCATTGACGATGCGGGTCTATCAACGCCACTTATGATGGAGCATAAGAACTATCGATTTCCCGATGAACGAAGAACCCACTACTCTGGTTCGACATTTCTCATCAGGATCTGAAACATGACGGACAATGTAGCGGAGCAGAAAGTTGCCATCGTCACCGGCGCGGCGGCCGGTATTGGCCGCGCAACGGCGCTGGCGTTTGCGGCGAAAGGGATTCGTGTGGTGGTTGCTGACATCGACGAACAGAGCGGGCAGCAGGTGGTTGTGGACGCAAAGCAGGCCGGCGGTGAAGCCCTGTTTGTTCGTTGCAATGTGACCAGCGACGCCGATGTCCAGGCTCTTGTAGCAACCACAGTGGAGGCCTATGGCCGACTGGATTTCGCGTTCAACAACGCTGGAATCGAAGTGGAGCAGGCCAAACTGGCCGACGGTGACGAGTTGGTGTTTGATCGCATCATGGATGTAAACGTGAAAGGCGTCTGGCGTTGTATGAAGCACCAGATTCCGGTCATGCTGTCCCAGGGCGGCGGCGCCATTGTGAACACCGCATCAGTCGCGGGGCTGGGCGCTGCGCCCAAGATGAGCATCTACAGCGCCAGCAAGCACGCCGTGATCGGACTGACCAAGTCAGCCGCGGTGGAATATGCGAAAAAAGGTATTCGGGTGAACGCCATTTGCCCGGCTGTGATTGATACCGACATGTTCCGTCGTGCCGCTGAGAGCGACCCACGAAAAGCCGAGTACGCCGCCGCCATGCACCCGGTGGGACGTCTTGGTACTTCAGAAGAAATCGCCGGCGCCGTGCTCTACCTTTGCTCCTCCGATGCCGGGTTTACCACCGGCGTCGCGTTGCCGGTAGACGGCGGCGCAACCGCTATCTGACCCGACCCTGTCGCCCCGCGCGCTTGGCCCGGGGCGACAGAACAGGATCCTTGCTTTATTTACTCGGCTTCCGCGCTTTCCGGAATGAACACAGAAATCGCGTTCACCCCTTCTGCCGCGCTTGCGCCGCCAATCACGCCCACAGCCTCTGCGGTGCCGTCGGTGAGGTCGACGGTGTAGAGGGTTGATGTAGACTCATCGGTTGCTCTTAAGGCCGCGAACGCCGTGCCCGCCTGGGTGATGTCCATGCTTTGCTGGGCCAAGCTGCTGGGGGGTAGCGTCAGGCCGTCTGCAAGACCGTCTCCGACGGCTACCAGGGCGCCGTCATTGGGCACAGCCACCCGTGCCAGGCCACTGTTGCGGGCATCAATCAGGTACTGGAAATCCAGGCTCGGGGTTGCATTCATCAGTTGCATGGGCGCGGCGCGGTAGGCCACGGCGACGGGGATGGGCGCCATGGTGTCATCCAGCCGCACGGTGCCGTCAACGAATGCAAACCCGGCGTCACGGGCCATCTCTGCCAGCACGCGATCCTGATCAAGATTCACCCGCAGGTTCTGTCCGGCATCGCCGATGATACGGAGCAGATCTGCGCGGGGGTTGAAGTCAATATCGAAGCGCTGCCCGGAGAGGGCTTGCGACAAAGCCGCAATGTTCGATGCATCAGCCGTATCAGGCAGGACTAAATTGTCCATAACGCTCACACTGTAAATCGTGCCGCTATCTGCCACGGCGTATAGACCGTTGGCAGCGCCGCCCGGGTTGGTGGTGCGCAGATCAAAACCGACAATCACGTCGTCAGCGGCAAGCCCACTCAGCGGAATGGTGTTTTCAAAGGCGGCAAGGGGGGTTCCGGAATCCGGATTCGCAGGATCCAGCTCAAACACCTGAAGCTCGAATTCGTCCATCGCAGACTGCTCGTAAACGGTAAATTCCCGCTCAGCGTCGGAGCTACCGGCGGCCACCGTCAGATCCATGTAGTCGCCATCGGCTGCCGCAGGCGGAAGCTCCTTGAGCAGTGTTGTCCCGGCGTTCGCCGGATCAACCGCGTAAAGGCCTACAGTGCCGTCCACATCGAACACGGCGTAGTGCTCGTTGGTGTCGTCGGCGGTGGTGAACACGTTGTAGCCTTTGACGTCGAGGGTGTCGGCCGCCTCAAACAGTCCGCCGATCCGGGTCAGCAGGCCCACATTGGGGTCTTGCTGGTAGAACGTTCGTGAATCGGCACTGATCACATACATCTGCGTGCCGTCCTGATCCGGATTCACATTGGTGTACGCGGTGGCCACCACACCCTGCAGATAGCCAAACTTGCCGTCCACCAGCGCTTCCATCATGGCGCCCTCGACCAGTGCCGGGGAACCCATGCGGAAATTCTGCCGGGCGGAGCTTATCAGCCGCAGTGCGTTGGCGGCAGGGTTGAAGTCAATGTCGTATCGCCCACCCTGGAGCTCACCAATACTCGCGGTCACCTGGGTGGTCTGGGCGGTCATGGGGTCAACGAGTAACAACTCGCCCATGGCGGTGAGTGCAAACAGTTCGCCGGACGCCGGGCGGAAATCCAGCCCCACGACATCCCCCGCAGAATCCAGTGGCCCGATCACGGTGATTGCCGAGGGATCCGATACCGAGAACCGCACCAGGCAATTACTTTCCGAGGTGACTGCCAGCATGTCGTTGGTTGTCAGGGCCGCAAGGTCGCTGGCCGGTGTGCAGTCGAGTTGGTTGTCGTCGGCGCGGTCGCCGGAGCCAGAGCCAGAGCCAGAGCCAGAGTCGCCATTGAAACAGCCGGCCAGTGAAACGGCCACAGAGAGCAATGAAACAGTAAAGACTTTCTTATTCATTACAGGTATCCCTTCGCTGATTGTTGTTACTGAGCAAACTGGTGGCGGACACCAAAGCAGGCACTGGGTCCACAATTCCCGGTATTCAGATTCAGCTACGGAATCGGCGGAGCAAAAGTTGCACGCCGCTGTGTGCGAGGTGGGGTTGGGTTTAACCGAACAGGATATCTATGAGATTCAGGCCGCCGTCCTCTTCATCGTCTTCTTCGTCATCGTCATCGTCATCATCGCCGCCGTTCCCGGGGTTCTCATCGACCGGTGGCTCTGGTTCGGGTTCAGGTTCAGGTTCGGGTTCAGGTTCGGGTTCAGGCTCAGGTTCAGGTTCAGGTTCAGGCTCAGGCTCAGGCTCAGGCTCAGGTTCGGGCTCAGGCTCGGGTTCCGGACCCGGCGTAGCGGGCGGAGTGGGAGCCTGGGGAAGGTTATCAAGGTTTCCGCCCGAGATCAGATTCACCAGCTCCTCATAGTTTGCGATGCTTGAACTGTTTGCCAGCGCAGCGGAGAACGCCTCAAGCAGTTGGTCAACGTCGTCGTTGATCTCAAAGCGGGTGGTGAAAGGATCGAAGTCGTTGCCGGGGAAGGTGTAGTTTTTCTCCAGCAGTGTAATGAGGAACAGGTCTTTCTGCTGATCCAGTTCACCAACGGCGGTGGCGCGGTCCTCCTGATCAAACCAGGCGGTGGGCGCAATTGTCGCTGTCAGGGCAATAATCAAATCGGTAAACGGCGTGATGTTGACGGGACCCGGGGATTCGGTGTAGCTGTGCAGGCGCTGCGCTGCGCCCACGCCCGTTACCCGCAGGGCACAGGGCAGGGCAGACGTTTGGACCTGCCCTTCAAAACCACCGCTGTCATCGGTGGTGACTGCGTTGATGAAACCGTCGCCTTCCGCACATCGCGCAGCAACCGGTGCGTTGGCAATCGGCGCACCAACAGCGGCCCGCCCGGACAGTATCGCCAACTGGTCGCCGGCGACATCGCCCGTGTCATCTTGCGAAGGTCCCGATGGGCTACAACCATTCAATGCGACTGCCAGAGTCAGGACACCTGCTCCCTTTGCGATCCCTGTCATGGTCAAACCCCTGGTCAAAAACCGACAAGCCTGCCGGTGATGATTTGCACGCAAAATGAACGCCACGGAACAAGAAGTTTCCGGAAAACAGAGCAGGGGAAAGCCGGAGGTACTCCGGTTATCTTCGGGGTGTCAAATATGTCGACACGCCTTGTCGAGGCTGCGCCCGTTCAGCCGGGGTGCCTGCGCCCGGATAGACTCCGTCAGGAAGTCCATCAGGGCATGAATACGCACCACCCCACGCAGGTCCGGATGCATCAGAAACCACAGGCCGTATTGCAGTTCGGTGATGGGGTCAGTCAGCTGGACGATGTCGGGATCGCCATCCGCCAGGTAGCAGGGCAGCACAGCCAGCCCCATACCCGAACGAATAGCGCTGAGGATGCTGACCAGTGTGTCCACCCGGTAGACACAGGCGTCTTTCAGCCCGTTGTGATCCATCCAGTGGTCCACGGCGGAGTCCTGCAAGCGCGGTCCGGCCCCTATCCAGGGTTGGCGGGCAAGTGTCCCGACAGGCGCGCCCGGGGTGATGCCAAAGCTCCGGTGCCCGTACACGGCCTGGCCTATGGTGGTCAGAGGTCGGCCGATCAGGTTCTCCGGCGGCTGGTTGGACGGGCGGATGGCCACGTCGGCCTCCCGACGGGTGAGGTTGAACAACTGATTGGACACCGCCACATCTAGCAATATGCCGGGGTATCTCTCCCGGAATTGCGTGAACAGGGGCGCCAGAACCCCCATCAGCAGCGAGTCGGTGGTGGTGGTCCAGATCTCACCGCTGGGTTCCAGGTCGCGGCCGGCCACCTTGCGCTCCGCGGCCAGGGCCGCCTCGTCCATGATTCGCGCGGTGTCCGCAATTTCCTCCCCCGCAAGCGTTGGCCGATAGCCGGTGCGGCTTCGTTCGAAAAGAATCACCCCCAGGCGTTGCTCAATATCGCCCAGCCGCCGGAAGACCGTTGCGTGGCTCACGCCCAGAGCGCGGGAAGCGCCGGAGAGAGAGCCCGCATTCACCACGGCGAGCACGGTCTCAAAGTCACTCCACGCCAGATGGCTGCGGGTTTTCTGTGCGCTGGCCTGGGATCGGTGGGGCTGCTTGCCTGTCCGTTTTTGCAAAGTCTGAGCTCGCTTTTAGGGAATAGTTTGCAGTTTAGAACAATACTAGCATGGTCCTGAACCCGTAACACAACCCGCGCACCCGTCATCAGGGTCGGCGCAGAGGAGGACACAGCCATGTTGATTTCAGAGCAAATGCCGTACCTTCACAGTAGCCAGGTATTGCTGCGAGAGAGCCACACTGACTCGCCCGAAACAAGCATACCGACAAGGTATCGCAATGGTCGGGGAGGTATTAACCTTGAGCAGGTAAAGCGGGATCAGCGCCGGGCTCGCAATGAGGTTGTCCGGGCCATGCTGCAGCGTATTGGTAAATGGTTTCGCCGCGCTTAAGCGCGGCTTCGGTGCGCCAGTGTGGAAATCAACTCGTACTCTTACCGGTTAGCCAGCTTTATGATCAAACCGACCATCAAGAAAGGGTACCTTTGTGTCCACCAGCGTTCAGATGAGCGATATTCACCTCGCTTACCCGACGGAATCGGGAACCGTTGCAGTACTCAATAACGCCTCACTCTCGGTGCCACCGGGTGAGACATTGGCCATCACCGGCCCGTCCGGCAGTGGGAAAACCTCGTTGCTGTTGTTGCTCTCGGGACTTCAGCGACCGGACCGGGGCGAGATCCTGGTGGGCAGCCAGCGCCTGGGGGAGATGGATTCCAACACGCTGGCGGACTGGCGTAGCGAGCACCTGGGCATCGTATTCCAGTCTTTTCACCTGCTGCCGGGCCTGACGGCGCTGGGTAACGTCAGCCTGCCGCTGGAGATTGCCGGGCAGGCGGATGCCCGCGAGCGTGCCGTTGCCATGCTCGAAGCGGTGGGGTTGATCCATCGGCTGCAGCACTACCCGGGGCAGCTTTCCGGCGGTGAGCAGCAACGTGTGGCGATTGCCCGGGCACTGGTTCACCAGCCCAGCCTGCTGCTGGGGGATGAACCCACCGGCAACCTAGACCATAAAACCGGCGAGAAGGTGCTCTCGCTGCTGTTTGACCTCCACCAGGAAAGTCAGTCTACCCTTGTGCTGGTCACCCACGACGAGCGAGTGGCGGAACGTTGCCAGCACCGGGTGCGGATGGAAGGCGGGCGCCTGTATGAAATCTGACACTGTCACCCGGCCCCGGTGGATGCTGAAGTTCGCGCTGACCGATCTGCGATCCCGTCTCTCCGCACTCAAAGTGTTTCTGGCCTGCCTGATTCTGGGCGTCACCCTGGTGGCAGCTACTGCGAGCCTCTATCGGGTTATCGAGCAAAGCCTGCTGGCGGACACCCGAGCATTACTGGGCGGGGATGTGGAGCTGGATGCCAGTGAGCCGCTACCGGATGACGTGCTTGGGTGGATCAGCGACACCGGCCGCATTTCCCTGGTCCGGGACGTTGAAACCATTGTCACGGGGAATGACGGCGAAGGCTTCTTCAGGGCCAAGATCCTGATCCCGGACGCGGCCTACCCGCTCTACGGGGAGCTGCAACTGACCCCGGACCAGCCCCGCGCCGACCTCAATGCCCAAGAGAATGGTCTCTGGGGCGCCATCATTGATCCGTTGCTGGCCGAGCGTCTGGGCCAGTCCGTGGGAGACGAGATCCAGATCGGCGCAGCCACCTTTCGCATCAGCGGTCTCATCGACGCGCAACCGGATCGCAACCTGAACGCCAACTGGCGCGGCCTGCCGATCATTATTTCGGAGCAGGCGGTCGAGGCCACGGGCCTGATTCGCCCGGGCAGCCGGGTGGATTATGAGTACCGGGTACAGACCGACCAGAATCTGGACGTCTGGCTGGAGGAATTCGAACAGGCCTTTCCCGAACCCGACTGGGATACCACCACGTTTGCCGAGCGCAGTGAACGGATTTCCGAGCGGCTCGACCAGATTGCCACCGCGCTGATTCTGATTGCGTTCACCACGCTGTTCATCGGCGGCCTCGGGGTTGCCAACAGCATCCACGCCTACCTGGATGAGAAACTGGGTACCATCGCCACCCTGCAGACACTGGGCCTGCGCCGTAAACCGCTGGTGGGCATCTACCTGCTGCAGATCGGTATTCTCGGCAGCCTGGCGGGGCTTGTGGGTGGTGGCCTCGGGTTGGGTTTTTCGGCCGTGGCGATCAGCCTGGCCGGCGATGCCTACGCGCTGTCCGCTCCCGGCGGTGCGGGTGGGGGGATCTCCCTGTGGTTGCTGCCCTTACTGCTGAGCTGGCTGTTTGCGGTGCTCACCGCCTATGTCTTCGCGCTGCCGGCGCTGGCAAGAGCGCTGGCGGCCTCGCCGGCCGGGTTGTTTCGGGGCCAGGTGCAGGCGGCCCGCCATGAACCGCGCAGTTGGCGCATCGCCAGTTACCTGCTGCTGGCGGTCTATATCTCCGCCACCCTGTTCTGGCTGCCATCGCCACAACTGGGCTTCCTGTTCCTGTTGGCGGTGGTGGTGCTCTGGGGCTTGCTGGAAGGCATTATAAAGGGGCTGCGGCGCGGTGCCCGGGCGCTGGAAGCCAGCGGCTTTGCCGATCGGAATTTCGCCCGGCGGCTGGCGCTGGCGAATCTCCATCGGCCGGATTCACCCCTGCGTGCCACGCTGCTGTCGCTGGGTACCGCACTCACCCTGGTGGTGGCTTGCACCTTAATAGTGGCCACATTGCTGCGGGCGCTGGAAACCACCATACCGGAGGAATCGCCTGCACTGATCCTGTATGAGGTATTCCCGGATCAGATGGATGCCCTCGAGTCTGGCCTGACATCTCTTGACCCGTCGAGCCGGGCCGAGCTCCTGCCACTGGTTCGCGCCCGCATGCAGGAAATCAACAACGCCCCCATCGCGGAGGTGCTCGCTGATGACCCGCAAGCACGCCGTGAAGCCATGGGGGACGAATACAAGCTGACCTATCTGTCGGGTAACCCGGAGGGACTGGAGCTGGTGGAAGGCGACTGGTGGGCATCACCGGCGCCTGAGGGCGAGCCGGCCTACATGGCCATGGAAGATCGGGAAGCCTACCAGCTCGGCCTGAGCGTTGGTGACCGGATCGCATTCACCGCCCAGGACCAGCCCATCGCCGTGGAGATCCGGGCAATCTACCGGCAGAAAGGCCTGCAGACCCGGTTCTGGTTCGAAGGCATTCTGCAGGACGGCGCACTGGACGGGCTGATCAGTCTGTATGTGGGGGCGGTCTACCAGAGTGACGACGCCGCCAAAGCCTCCCAGCAATGGCTGGCCCAAAACCTCCCCAACGTGATCACGCTGCGCACCGCCGACTGGCTGGAGACCGCTGGCAACCTGCTCAGCAAGGCAGCGGCTGGCCTGGCGGCGGTCGCCACCGTCAGCCTTCTGGCCAGTCTGCTGGTTTTGTCGAGCGTGGTGAGTGTCAGCCGCCGGCGACAACTGTATGAGGCCAACCTGTTGCACTGCCTGGGGGCCCGGCATCAGGCCATACGCCAATCCATGTTGCTGGAAACCGGTCTGCTGACCGTGTTGGCAACGGTGTTCGCGACCGCACTGGGCGCCCTGATTGCATTGCCCGTTGCCGCCACCGCCCTGAAGCTGCCGGCCGGGGATCTGTGGTGGCTGGGCGCTGTGGTGGCCGGCGGAGTCAGCGCCCTGGCGCTGCTGGCAGGCTTGCTGCCCACTCTGCGGGCGATGCGGCTGGACCCCGCGGTTCTGTTGCGGGATGGCTGATGGAGCCGGTCACATTGCTTTAGCGAACAACCGGAAGGGCATGGACTTCAACACATAGCTGAGCGGTGTCCACGGCCACCAGGGCACATAGGCGCGGCGTTTTTCGGATTCGATGGCCTTGACCAGCGCCTTGACGCCGGTGTCGAGATCCACCCGGAAGGGCGCGTTCTTGGTGTCGCGGTTGATGTCCGTGAGGATGTAGCCGGGCAGAATGTTGCTGACGTTGATCGGCTTGCCGTCGGTGTCCAGCTGCAGGCCTTCAGCCAGCGAGGCCACGGCGGCCTTGGTGGCGGCGTACACATTCAGAGGGCCGCGGAACCCGCGAACACCGCTGACCGAGGACATCAGCACCAGGTGGCCGCTGTTCTGTTCCCGGAAAATCTCCATGGCCGCTTCACTCTGGGCAATCGCGGCGATGAAATTGGTTTCCGCGGTGTGACGATTCGCCGCAAAATGGCCCCGGCCGATGGGCTGGGAGCTGCCAATGCCGGCATTCACCACCACACGGTCCAGACTGCCCAGTTCCTCCCGGAAGCCCCGGAACACCTCGAACACCTGATCGTAGTCGCACACGTCCAGGCTTCTGACCAGCACCCGGATCTCCGGGTAGGCCTGCTGCAGCTCCCGTTGCAACGCCTCCAGCTTGTCGGCGCGCCGGGCGCACAGCGCAAGATTGCAGCCCTTCGCGACCCATTCACGGGCCATACCTTCGCCGAGACCGGTACTGGCACCGGTGATCAGAATGTTCTTTCGCATGGGTTTGCCTTGTTGTGTTCAGGAAGTTTGCCGTCAGGTTAGCATGAGCGGGGCGGCGGGGTGGACTCTTCGCAAAAAGTGATTCCGGTCAGGTTTTACCTTTGTTTACCCAACTCCGCCTTGGAGCTCGCTTGTGATGGGTCTATGCTTGAATCGAGGGGGCCCCATTCGGGGCCATCGGCAGATGGAGTCGCTGATGAACCGACAGAAAATCGTCCAGAGGAACAATGTCCACCTGATTGGAAGTGGATCCCGCACCATGATGCTTGCCCATGGCTTTGGTTGCGACCAGACCATGTGGCGATACCTGATCCCGCGGCTGCGGGAATACTACACCCTGGTTCTGTTTGATTACGTCGGCTCCGGCGGCTCGGATACCACTGCCTTTGATGCGGATCGCTACGGCGAGCTGGAAGGCTATGCGAAGGACGTCACCGAGATCTGTGAGGCGCTCGAACTGAAGGACGTGATCTTCGTGGGCCACTCGGTCAGCAGCATGATCGGTCTGATTGCGTCCCAGACCCACCCGGAGCTCTTTGACCGGCTGGTGATGGTCTGTCCGTCGCCCTGTTTCCTGAATATCCCGCCGGACTATCTCGGCGGTTTTGAGCGGGAGGACCTCCAGGAACTGCTCGATCTGATGGAGCGAAACTACCTGGGGTGGGCCAGTTTCATGGCGCCGCTGGTCATGGGCCGCGAGGCGCCCAAGGAGCTGGTGGACGATCTGGCCAACAGTTTCTGTTCAACCGACCTCAACGCTGCCCGGGTGTTTGCCCGCGCCACCTTCCTCTCGGATTATCGCCACATCCTTCCGGATGCAAAACACCCTACGCTGATCCTGCAGAGCGAGACCGACGCCCTGGCCGAGCAGAGGATTGGTCGCTACGTGCACGAGCGTATGCCCGGAAGCACGTTTGCGTTGATCAAGGGGGAAGGCCACTGCCTGCACATGACTCACCCTGACCAGGTAACCGACGTTATTCAGGGCTTCTGCGCCGACCGGAGCCAGTGAATGCAGGAATTTTCCGCCTCCGGCACTGAAAAGTTCCCCTGTGGTTGCCTGGTCACCACCGGGCCGGGCACGGCGGGTGATCGGATGATCGTGTTTGCGAACCCGTATTTCTATGACCGCCTGGGTTTTACCGGCGGTTCCCTGGTGGGGCAACCGCTGGCTTCTGTGCTCACCCCCGCCTCCCGCATCATTCTGGACAGTTTCATGCTGCCGATGCTCAAGCATGAAGGGAAGGTGGAGGAGATTCTGCTGGAGGTGCTCAGCTCCGATGGAGAGCGCGTGCCGGTGGTGGTGAATGCCAGCATCGACTCCCCCGGGGAAGAATACATCTACTGGAGCCTGTTCCGGGCCGTTCAACGCGACCGGCTCTACAAGGAACTGAACCAGACCCGGGACATGGCCGAGCAGGCGAACCGGGCAAAGTCCCGGTTTCTTTCCAATATGAGCCACGAATTGCGCACCCCGATGAACGCCATCCTCGGGTTCAGCCAGATCCTGAAAGCCGATCCGGCCCTGCCTGAAAATGAGATTGGCAGCGTTGAGGAAATCATCCGGGCCGGCCAGCATCTGCTGGATCTGATCAACGAAGTGCTGGATCTGGCGCGGGTGGAGGCCGGGCAGATCGATCTGACGCTGGAGCCGGTGGCGGTGACGGCAGCCGTTGAGGACGTGCTGAGACTGGTGCGGCCCCTGGCCGATAAATGCCGCATACAATGCCGCCTGACCGGCACCACCAATCTGGGCGTGATTGCGGACCGCACCCGCCTGAAACAGGTGCTACTGAACCTGGTCTCCAACGCCATCAAATACAACCGCGAGGGCGGCGACGTTACGGTGGATGTTGAGCGCACGCAGGAGAATGGCCGGGCCCGGGTGCGGCTGTCTGTGAGCGATACCGGCCCCGGCATCGACCCGGAAGATCTGGAGGGCCTGGCCACGCCGTTCAATCGCTTGCAGCGAGAGGACGCCAGCGTGGAAGGCACTGGCATCGGCCTGACCATCACCCGCCAGATTGTCAAAGCCATGGACGGAACACTGGGCATCAGCAGTGAGGTGGGCGCCGGCAGTACCTTCTGGATCGAGCTGCCCGAGTGCCAGCCCAAGGCACCGGAACCGGAAACCCCAATAGAAAAGCCCGCCGCAGAAGTCACCGTGCCGGAGCAACAGTCCGACATCGTGCTGTACATCGAAGACAACCCGGTCAACCTCAAGCTGGTGGAGCAGTTCATCCGCCGCCACGGCAAGGCCCGGATGGTGCCGGCGGATTCGCCGGAGAGAGGCATCGAACTGGCGACCACCCTGAAGCCAGCAGTGATCCTGCTGGATCTGAGCATGCCGAGCATGGACGGCTTTCAGGTGCTGGAAATACTGAAGGCAAAACCGGAGCTGGTGGGCATCCCCATCATCGCCATGACCGCCCACGCTTTGCCTGAGGACATCCACCGCGGCAAGGCCGCCGGCTTTGATGACTACCTCACCAAGCCCCTGAGGCTGAACCACTTCTTTCAGGTGCTGGACCGGTACCTTGCAGACCCATCCTGAGGACGCAGTTCTGCGTCAGGTCATCGCAGCGCCGGAACAACATGCTCTTCGATCAAGCGGAACTGCTGGCGCAGATACGCCGAACCCGGTGAAGGCGGGGTCGGGTCGGACGTCATCACCACCGAGAGCGCCAGTGACGGCACCACATAAAGCACCTGGCCGCCGTAACCGCGCCCGTAATACCCCATCTCGCCTGCCAGCGGGCGCAGGAACCAGCCATAACCGTAAGGATCATCTGTGTAGGCGGATTCGCCGCGCCCGGTCCAGGAGGCTTCCACCCAGCCCTCCGGGAATAACGGCTGATCACCCAGTTGGCCACCCTTGCGATACAGCTCACCGAGTTTCACCAGATCCCGGGGCGACATCTGCATGTTGTTACCGCCAAAATAGATGCCCTGAGGGTCCCGATCCCACCGCGGAATGGTTATGCCCAGCGGCTCACCCAGCCATTCCCGCGCCAGTGCCAACGTGCTGCGACCAGCGCTCTCGGTGAGCGCCGCCGAGAGCAGGTGGCTGCTGCCGGAGGAATACAGCATGCGCCCACCCGGCTCATCTACAAATGGCCGGGTCAGCACGTGGCTGACCCAGTTGTTACTGGTTACCCAGGGCCCGTAGTTCACACCAGAGGTGCGCTGCAACCCCGCCTGCAACGACAACAGATGCCCCAGGGTGATGCGCTCCACACCGTCGGTCGCCGAGGTCGGCACCCGGTCACCCAAGGCATCCACCACCGGCTGATCGGTACCTTCAAACACCCCCTGCTTGATGCCAATACCCACCAGCGCGGCCAGCACGGTTTTGGAGAGGGATTTGATGTTCGCGGGCGTGTCCAGGCCCCGGTTCTGCAGATCCAGCGCCAGAATTTCTTCGCCCCGGTGGGCAACAATCAGCGTGTGCAGGCGGTCGAGGCGCTTGGCGTCGCGCTCCAACGCAGCCTGCCAGTCGGCGGCCTGGGCGTGGCAGAGCAGGGGGGCGGTAAGCAACAGTGTGCAAAGAAATCTGAAAAACCGATGCATAGTCATCCGTTGACGACTGGGGCGGGTGAAGTGAAGGGGCTCAGTCGTACACCTGTTTTACGCTGGCGCCAGGAAACGGGCTCACCGTGACAAGCCGGGAAAGACCCGCGCGGCCATGCACCAGTTCCTGACAAGCCAGAGCCTCCGCAATAGCCCGGTAGCCCCTGCCACCGGGATGATAACCATCGCTGGCCAGCAGTGATGTATCCGTGATTGCGGGGTAACTCAGGTACTGAAAACCCGAAGGCACCTGCCTGGCCAGTTGCTCATAGACCCGGTTCAGTTGCCGCGCCCGCCATCCCACGATGTGCCGGAGTGGCGCGGGCAGGGCCGTAAATAGGTGCATGGGCGGCACGCTCAGCAGGTACAGCGGCCCCGGGTAACCCGGGGTGAGCGCTGCGCGAAGCGCCAACAGTTGCCGCCGGAACCGATACCTGGGGGTGAACCCGGTGGTGTCGTTAACGCCCATGCTGAGCAGAACCAGATCGGCTTCCGGCAGTTCCATGCTGGCCAGTGTCTGGTTGAGCTGACCCAAACGGATGCCATTCACCCCAAAGGTATGCCAGGAAATGGCTTGCCCTGTGCACTCGTGCAGCTGCAGCGCCAACTGGCTGGCAAGGCCCTGGTCATGGGTGGCTACACCCACACTGGCGGCCGTGGATTCCCCGATCACCAGAAGGCGCAACTGCGGCTGACCCTCACCGTACTGGCCCGAGGGAGAGCCCTGACCTTCCGGCAGCCTGGGCGTCGTCTTGCGGGCGCGTTTACCCTGATACAGCAGTACCGGGAAGAGCAGGGCGGTGGTTAACCAGAATGGGACGTGCATGGGTAATCCCTTTTATCCCCGCCGCGCCGCTTCAATGGTTGCAATATCGATCTTGCCCATTTCCATCATCGCCTCGAACGCGCGCAGGGCCGCAGCTGGATCCGGATCGGCGATGGCTTCGGTCAGCACCACCGGGGTAATCTGCCAGGAGATGCCCCACTTGTCCCGGCACCAGCCGCAGGCGCTTTCTTCGCCGCCGTTGCCGACAATGGCGTTCCAGTAACGGTCGGTCTCGGCCTGACTGTCGGTGGCAACCTGGAACGAAAAGGCTTCGTCGTGGGTAAAGGCAGGGCCGCCGTTGAGGCCGAGGCAGGGGATGCCCAGCACGGTGAACTGCACCGTCAGCACATCGCCTTTTTTACCGGAGGGGAAGTCGCCCGGCGCGCGGAGAATTCTGCCTACCGATGAGTCCGGGAAGGTTTCTGCGTAGAAGCGGGCCGCCTCTTCAGCGCCGCCGTTGAACCAAAGGCAAATGGTGTTCTTGGGATGTTCCATGATGTCAGTCCTCCTTTTGCAACCGTAGTCGTGCGGGATAGCCCGAAATCGACAACCCGGTCCATTACATCCTTGCCCACAGCGTAGACCATGGCCTCGGTTCAGACACTGGCCTTGTGCCTCATTTCGGTTGAACGCGGTCGCTCTGACCGATGGTAATCCCCCCGAAAAACAGCGGTGATCAAAAGTAGAATTTTCCGTAAGCTACACGCAGGGAGATTCTGCATGAAGAAGTCACGTTTTTCCGACAGCCAGATCCTGTCAATCCTGAAGCAAGCCGAGAACGGCGTACCGGTTCCGGAGCTGTGTCGAGAGCACGGCATGAGCAGTGCGTCGTTTTACAAATGGCGGGCTAAATTCGGTGGCATGGATGCGTCCATGATGGCCCGCTTGAAAGAGCTGGAGGATGAAAACCGCCGGCTCAAGAAGATGTATGCCGAGGAACGACTGAAGGCTGACATTCTCAAGGAAGCCATTGAAAAAAAGTGGTAAAGCCGTCTCGTCGCCGTGAGATGGCGCAGAAAGCCGTTGATGAAAAGCGTGTCAGCATTCGTCTCGCCTGCTGGATGTTCAGCATCAGTGAGACCTGCTACCGCTACCAGCCCAAACTGAGCAGCGAGAATGCCGAGATCGCGGACTGGCTGGTTCGGCTAACCCACAATCAGCGGAACTGGGGCTTTGGTCTGTGCTTCCTGCATCTGCGCAATGTGAAAGGCTTTACCTGGAACCACAAACGGGTCTATCGGATTTACCGGGAGCTGGAACTGAATCTGCGCATCAAGCCCAAGAAGCGTCTGGTTCGGGAAAAGCCGGAGCCATTGGTTGTGCCGGAAATGATCAACGACAGTTGGTCGATGGACTTCATGCACGATCAGCTCAACGACGGACGCAGTTACCGGCTGCTGAATGTGATCGATGACTTTAACCGCGAGGGGCTTGGCATCGAAGTGGACTTCTCGCTTCCGGCAGAGCGGGTTATCCGGTCACTGGAGCAGATCATTGAATGGCGGGGTAAACCGCGTTCTATCCGCTGTGACAACGGACCTGAGTACATCAGCGGCAAGCTGGCAGCGTGGGCCGAACAACGAGAGATCAAGCTGGCCTTTATCCAGCCGGGCAAGCCGCAGCAGAACGCCTACATCGAACGCTACAACCGAACGGTCCGTTACGATTGGCTGGCACAGTATCTGTTCGACAGCACCGAAGAAGTCCAGGATTATGCCACCCGCTGGCTCTGGCACTACAATCACGAACGACCGAATATGGGACTTGGAGGAATTACTCCTCAACAGAAGTTGGCCATGCTGGTCTGAGGTCTACTTTTGAACCCCGTTAAAAATGGGGGGATTACCGTCCCTGAGCCTGTAAACCAAATTGTGTAACTGCCCACGACTGAGTAATCTTTTCAAAAGGATACCATCGTGGGTACACAAGTGGACCAAGAAAAACTCAAAGCTATGGCTGCCGAGCTGGCCAAGGACATC